>JAABUP010000666.1_pt1 | contig 73739 bp, 92 predicted proteins | sample 5559201 | NCBI WGS metagenome assembly JAABUP01 (sample SAMN10711887, study PRJNA513373) | rock metagenome | isolation source: Antarctica rocks | place: Antarctica | reverse complement strand
GAACAGGCTTATTGGTAGAAGAGCAGCAGGGGGCAAAGCGATCCATCAAGGCAGCATTGTGGGTCTGCAGCCACTGGTGCAGAGGTGGCTGCTTGCACAGATTGCATGCCAGGCGCAAGCCTGTCTGTTGATTGGCAGGTAGCTGAGGCTCCTCTGTGCCACAGAAGAGAGCTGCTCCAAGTACACCTAGTGATGCACACCGTGCACAGCTGACAGTTATGGCAATCACCTTGCGGCGAGGGTCTCACGCCTTGGCAAACACACTGCTCCCACACTAAGTGATCACAAACATTATGCAAAGTGGGCAACAAAGGCCCTGAGGGGTTCATGTCTGCACTCAATGCCCTGGCGCAATTCAAAACAGCTTACGTTGTGTTGGTCAGGACTACTCTGGACAAAGCTGCTGCAATTGCAGCTTGTGACCTGTCTCTCACTACATTAGTCAATTCAGTTGAAGGAGAAAATGTCAGCTCTGAAATGGTTGATCAATTGATGTATTGTGACCCTCTATTCCAAGGGACAGCAGCATGCAGCCTAAAGTACTGGCATCACACGCTTCTAAGCACACCTCTCTCTCCAAGTTTCTCCGAGTGCCTGCACCTGACAGGTGTACCAAAGCTGCATGCAACCATGCTGTATGACAACAGAGACAAGGTAGCTGCTGGGAGGTAGCTGAGTCCTGACCTGAGGACTCTTGGGTCAGTGTGCCAGCATGCGTGGCCAGGTGCTGCGCTCCTTCAGCATCCAGTGCAACTAAGCGAGCTATGTCATAAGCTGGAAATAGTTGCTGCGCAGGCCATTGCAGCAGAGAATCCAGCAGCGTGTAATCTGCTTCTGTGAACCCTGCGCTACTGCTGGAAGCAGCTGCATTAGTCCTGCAACAACATCATTTGGCTTAGACCTTCCGTGACAGAAGTTCCATGAGGTTCATGCACAAGCTGGGTTGCCGGGCCATGATGCTGCAAAGACGCCAACAATCTGACCACAAGCATCCCGTGGCATGCAACCTGCAAGAAAAATTAATAGCTCACATTTGCAGAATGGACAGGATGTGAAGCAAGAAATACCTGGCAATGAGATGATCCAGTCCTGACCCTGCTTGCTCCTGACTCAGCGAGAGGCCTTGACTAGTATCTGACTCTGCCAATATTTGGCTGAACTCCCGCAGCTTTTTTAAAACAGCTTGTGAGTTGAGTGCTTTTCCAAACAGCTCGAAGCCACTTTGGGGAATGTGGCTAGAGCTGGTGCTGGTCTGTGGAATGCTACCTACAAACAGCCAGACTCGTATGACCGCATTGCCTGATGTGAAAGTTATTGTCATTACAAGACAGCAACCTGGTACAGCTGCATGTCTGAGTGACCAAAAGCAAAAGACATCTGTTGGCCAGAGCCCGACGGCACGTCAGGGCTGATGTGCTTGTGCACAAATCCAGTCTCAGCTTGGTTTTGCAGGCATCTAGACATGCCCAGCAGGTGATGCCAAGAAGCAAGGGGTGCATACTGGTGTCAATGTCCATTGGAGTCCCAGGCACATAGCCTCCTGCTCCAGTGAAGGGGTCTGCATAGCGTTGTTGTGTACCAGGCTGGGGGAAGTTAGAAGCAGCCCCTGGCACGTAGGCCCCGCCTCCAGTGAATGGGTCAGCGTTGTAAGATGGCGCTGATGTGCTCACAGCTCCATCGGTCTTTTGCAGAATAAACTCCACAATCTGCTCCCGGTAGCTTGTCGGCAGCTCATTCCGTTCAATGAACCTGCTCACACATAGTCTGTCTTAAGGTTGTCCGCTATGTACCAGACAACCACTGTTTGCTGCAGCGCTTGGTGGAACTATGCAGGCATGTTTCAATCCCAGGAGCCAGAGGTGAAACATTGGGAGCAGTACAAGTACAAACAGATGCCTTCATCAGGCATTGTGTCACAAGTCCATATCAACGATATGGGATTGCCACACAATCAGCGCTGCAAAGTGGATCAGACACAGGCAAGTGTTGTGCCTGTGTGTGCTGCTGTGGCATGCCATGTGTTAGGCAAACCACGACTCACTTGTCAGCTGCAATGTAGGGATTGTCCCCCTTGTTGACTGGCAGCTTGAGGGGGGGCACACCATCCGCAACGTCAACATCAAACACAAAGTCATACTGCTGGCCCTCATAGAACTGATTGCCAGCTGCAACAGTGTCACCACCTGGGCCACCCACCACAGTACCAATCTTCTCCCACTCACCCCTGTGCAGAGCAGATCATAGTCAAAGAAGCAGAAGATACTGTGTGCATCTCACCAGGGTCAGATCCCTTGACACAAACTCTGGGAACAATTACAATTTATTGCAGTCAAGGCCAATCTTGGTTCCTGTTCAGAAAATAATGCAGCACAAACACACATAATTTCAAGGGACTATGTGTCAAGGCAGGAGTCACAGCAGCTCAACATGTGTAGCAATGCCACGCTGTAAAACCAGGCCAGAACAGCATCAACATCACATCTTCAAGCACACACATGCTATCTTCCTAGCAGACAGAGGCAGCAGTGAAGTGACCTGGAGGCATCCCAGCTGTATGCCACGCCAGCACCCCCTTCCTTCACAATCCTAGTGTCACCGTCCTTCTTGCCAGGCTGCAGCAGCACTGATGATTCCTCCATCTTCAGGCCAGCAGGTAGCTGGCCACCCATGGAAGCATCTTGGCCCTGTGCCTGCTGTGGCTGCTTCCTGGCCTCTACAGCTGCCACAAAGCCAGCAACTGCCTCAGCTGATGCTGCTAGGTCAGGTTTGATGGTGAAGACACGTGCTGTGTAGTCTGCGCATGCCGTCACCAGATCGCCATATGGCAACCAGGCCACATCCCATACACAAGCTGCAGGCACAGACAGCGAATGAGTGGTCATGCCAGCCAACATCCAGCTTGCATATCAATAATGACTCAGAAAGCATCAACTTCTGCAATGATGCACGGCGCATAAGCAGGCAACACAATGACCAAGAAGAAGTACAGCTGCTGACAAAGTTGAGAAAGGTTCGTTTCAGCAGCAATGCAATTGGTTGTAGTATGCTGGCCGAGGGAGGTCAAGGAACAGACTGTACCTGGGTGCTCAATGGTCTGCAAGCACTGTCCATCAGGGCGCCATGTACGCACAGTGTTGTCCTCGCTGGCTGAAGCAATCAGGCCGCCGTCATCACTGCATGCTGCGTTGTACACCAGAGCTGTGTGACCCACAAGCTCAGCTATACAGTCCCCTTGAAAAGTCCAAACCCGTAGGGTCTGGTCATGTGAGGCAGATACCACCCCAATATTGTTCAGTAATGCCAGGCCCCTGCACATACCCCAGGCCAAATATACTCTGTGGAAGCAGGTCGACATACAAAGCACGCGCTGCAGTCTATCAACCTCATTTGCATAGCTGAATGTCCAACAGCCATTTTGACTTGCATTGCTGCATGCATACCAGGCAATACAGCACCAATGCTCTCTGACTGAATGACATCAGGCTCATTATGCCAGCAGATGAGGTAGTATACACCACAACAATATCTATTACAGCTGTGATATGACTTGCCTGACAGTGTCTGTATGTCCAGGAAATGTATGAACACATTTGCTGTTTGACCATAGTTTGATAGTGGTATCATTTGAGCCAGACAGAAAGTCTCCATTTGGTAGAAGCAGCAAGCATTGCACAGGCCCTTCATGCCCTTGCAACGTCTCAATGCACTTGCCATCCTTCCAAACACGAATGCTCCTGCATGGTGATGATGTCTTATCAGCAAACATTTTGTTTGTCTCTGCCACCACAAGCAAATTGCTAGTACAAACAGCTCTGCATCTTGCGCCCACAAATGCACCACTGATTACTCATGCATGAGGTACTGCATAATTGTGGTCAACGGGCATGATGATGACTAACATCCAGCAAATGGCACCAACAGCAGGGACGAATCGTGGTGCTAAGTAGCTGCAGGTCAACAGCAAGACAAGGAAAACGTGTTGGCTTGAACTTACTTATCAAGAGCACAAGAGACAATACACCCATCTGGACGTACAATTACACCAGTAACCTGCAGCATAGTCCCACTTGTTCATTAGCAGGCACTTGCAGCATGGCAAGAGAACATAACACAGCCTTTTGTCATTGAGCTGCCATATAGCCTTTGACAGCCTGTCTGTTGATGATGCTTGAGGTAGCAAATGCAACATCGAAGAGAACATGGCGCACCTGATACTCATGGCCCTCCAACACCCGTACGGTGTGAGCTGTTTGTACATTCCAAACCCGCAAGGTATTGTCACGTGATCCTGCAGCATAGCTGACTTTGATTGTAGATTCTGAGAAGATGCAATGTGTGACTGGGCAGGTGCTGCCAGGACAAATGGGATGAGCAGAACAATGTGTGCCAAATGTAAAGGGAGGCCATACTCCAGCTGAGTCAGTAGCAACATGAGTAGCATTTTGTGGACATGAAGGTTGAACAGCAAGCTGGGGTGAGGACCAGCTTACCAGAAACAATTCCACCCTGGGGCAGGTCAGACATGAGCTCGCCAGGAATGTATGCTAGCGGAGCAACATAGCTTTTGTGACCAACCTGTGCAAATCAGAAACGCAATGAGCTGTCTTGTTGTCATGTCGAATACACATCATGGCATGCCTACCAAACTCTTGTCGAGCAGAAACTGCTTGTCCTGTGACTCGGTCCATACTCGGACTGTTTTGTCGCGCGAGGCGGTGATGACCCCAAGCGGACTTGTGATCACACCCCTCACCTGCGCGAGCACTCAGGAAGTCAGCGCAGATCAATTGCATGTTGTGTGTGCAAATTCAGTGCAGTTCTCACATCTTCCTCGTGCCCACGAAGCTCCGCGCGCAAGTGCAGATCCTCAGCGCTTAGCATGCCTTGACGATGACTGTTTCGCAAACGCCGAGGGGCAACTTCGGATGCAATGCACTCTGTGCGTTCGACCTTAGGCTGTTGCAACAGGCTATTCCGACGATAGAAGCAACATAAGAGTATCGCTCTGTGTTGAACTATGCAATGACGCTGTGCGTCATTTCCGGACTACAAAAACAGCTCTTCACTTCTTCACTGCCGCCCATCGAATTGTCTGTGAGTGGGCTTTGCTTGAACTTCGGACCTCGCAGACATCGTCGCAATTCGTGTCTATTGCTCAGGGGCAAAGTGTACTGAAACGCCTTAACAGGCCACCAAGCGGCTTGTGTCAACTCCAAAGCCGTGCTCAGAAGAGGGATCCTGCATGCTGTCGTTCTGATTGTCCACCTCAACTGTGACACTATGTCGGCGGGATCGGACCTCACGCCCGTATTGCAGCATGCACAAAGCGCAGATGCCGATCTTCGAAAGCAGGCAGAGCTACAGCTACAGGCGTACCAACAGCAAGACTATGCGGGATACCTCGTTGCGCTGGTGTCTGAGCTAGCTAACGACAACAAACCCCCAGAGACACGGCAGATAGCTGGACTTCTGCTCAAAAATTTGATGGATGCCACTGACGCAGTGCTCAAGGTAGCCTGCGGCGGTTCCTCTTTGACTTGAAGCAATCCCGATCAGTCCGCTATTATCATCATTCCTGATCCTGCAAAGCTGTCTTCAGGAAGGGATGTTGACCAGGTGGGCTCACGTTGACAGCGCGGTGAAGGCAAAAGTGAAGCACCTACTTTTGCCTGTCCTTGGGGCTCAGGTCCGTAGTCTTAGTGGTAGTTTTTGCTACGTGCGCTTTGCCTGAAGTGTTTCTCAGAGCTTGTGACTTGCAGGCAGCGCCAGCACGGCATACGGCAGCCATCGTAGTTGCTAAAATAGCTGCTATTGAGCTACCACTGAGAAACTGGCCTGAAGTCGTCAGCGCACTGCTTACAAACATGGGACAGCCCAACAACAGCTTGAAACAGGCCACGCTGCAAGCCCTAGGGTATATTTGCGAGGAGATGGGAAAGCTGGAGGAGGACATTCTAGATCAACAGCAAATCAACAATGTCCTTACAGCAGTTGCTCAGGGCATGCGTCCTGATGAAGCAGACAGCAGTGTGCGGCTCGCAGCGACAGTTGCCCTCTACAATGCCCTGGAGTTTGCCCACAGCAACTTTGACAATGCTGATGAGCGTAACTACATCATGCAGTGTATTTGCGAAGGGGCAATCAGCCCAGAGACCAGGCTGCAGGAGGCTGCCTTTGAGTGTCTGGTCAAGGTTGCTGGTTCCTACTATGAGAAGCTGCCCATGTACATTCAAGACATCTTCAAACTATCTCACAGGGCCATCACACAGGGTGATGAGGAGGATGTAGCCAAGCAGGCAATTGAGTTCTGGTGCACAGTTGCAGAGGAGGAGATTGAAGCTCAGGAGGTATGTGTAAGCGTTTCTGTAAGACACTGCATTCGAGACACTGCTGCTGTCAAGCATGTTTTGTTGTGCTGTAGCTGCTGCAAGCTGTGCTCACAGCCTTGATGGTCCATTGAAGGCTTTGTCATACCTTGCCATGGCAGATTTGCTTGCATACTAATATAGAGATGCCTCAAGGAGCGTGGTGGCCATGCACTGTGTATTCCTGGCAAGGCAGGCAATGCGTCGTACTCACAAGCTTAGTGCTGTGCAGGCTGTAGAGGATGGTGAAGAGGCTGTGAACCACAGCTTCATCAGGCAAGCGCTGCAGCCATTGGTGAGCATGCTCCTGGATCAGCTGACCAAGCAGGAGCCTGGTCAAGACAGAGACGAGGGCATCTGGAACCTGTCCATGGCAGCCGGCACATGCTTGGGTCTGGTTGCCCAGTGTGTGAAAGATGAGATTGTCTCTCTCGTCATGCCGTATGTGCAGGTGGGCATGACACCTGTTGCAGCTGCTGCCAAGCAAAGTCATGCTGCTGCTGCTGCTGCTGTTCTGGTCTATTGTATATGTGTTTTTCAAGTGTCAATGTAAATGCATTGCAAGCTATTTGCCTTGTCTACACGTTTTGTTGGCATGTGCACCCAGCTGTAGACTGTTTTAAAAATGTTTAACTGATACCTGGTACCTGATACCTTACCTGTCTACCTGAAGAGTGCCTGTGCTATGCTCTGCAGCCCAACATTGAGAAGAAGGACAATCCAGAGAACTGACGGAATCGGGAAGCAGCCACTTTTGCTTTCAGTTCAATTCTTGAAGGGCCTAGCTATGCATCCTTGGCTGGAGTAGTGAACGCTGGTCTGGGTTTCCTCCTCAATGCGACAAAAGATCCCGACCCCATGGTGCGGCAGACCACTGCCTGGACCATAGGTACATACAAAGCATTGCTCTTGCACTTGCAGCAAATGCAAACTGATGTAAAGACATTGTCTTACCTTATAAGGTCTGTGTTGTGGTGTTGCTGTTCGTTTTGTCCATTGTGCTGGTAATGTCCCTCTGCTGTCACGGTCACAGGCTCTGTGTGTTCATCTAGGTCGGATCTTTCAGTTTGTGCATGGTGAGGAAGATGTTGGCATGCCACCGCTGATCAACCCCCAGAACTTGCCTGGTGTTGTTGAAACATTACTGGAGAGCACGCGTGACGAACCTCACATAGCTGAGCAGATCTGCTTTGCCCTCAGTCAGCTGGCAGCTGTCTTCAAGGACTCTGACACCTCCCTGTTCTCTCCTTATTTTGCTGATGTTGTACAGGCACTACTTCAGCAGGTAATAAGTTGCTGCACCACCTGCCTGGCAGTGATAGACAAACTTGTGTTTCAAGTGTGTTTCCTCAGACGAATGGGCTAAGCAAGGTTATGGGTGTGCCCAGGCGTGGCTGAATGTAGTGACAATGCAATGTCACAACATTTTTTGTCACAACAGTGTTCAGTTGTGTGTACACCTGGGGACAGATATGCTGGACATTGCTACTTGCCGCTTTACACAGGCACAGTATGCATGCATTCTCAATGTTTGCAGCTCATGATTCTTGCTCAAATTTACTGCAGTGCAAGTACAATGCGTGGCAGCTTTATGTCCAGTCAGTCCAGCAACATGGTGGGGTGCAGGGTGAGCGAGCCCTCCAGATGGATGTCCAGGAGGGCGCCAGGCTGCAGCTGCAAGCCTTTGAGGCAATCAATGAGGTTGTGCGCAGTGCCTCACCTGACACATTGCCTCTGGTGGGACAGCTCATACAGGCACTGCTGGACAAGCTGGCATCTACATTGCGCATGCAAGTCACTAGCAGTGAAGCCAAAGAGCATCAGAGAGACCTGCAGGTGTGGTTGTCCAACACCCGCATGCTGCAAAGTTGAAAGTGAAAGTCTCCTGCAGGTGCAGCATCCGTGAATGAAACGCGATCCTTGTTGACTTGAATGAGGGATATAGCGCTCTGACCCCATGATCTCAAACCATGTCCGCTCTCTTACATACGCCAGGATGTGTCTTTGCTCTGCAGCTTGTGCCAGTCAGATTGTGTTTCATGCTTGCGCTTTCCTTCCTGTCTGGGGACATAGTTACGTTTGGCGCTTCATTCTGTTTGCAAACTGCTTGCACAGCACAGGGTTTGAGCCTCGAAAGTTTCACTTTATATCACCAAGGAATTTCAAGGCAAGCCTGATGCTGGTTAAAGCTGAGCATTAGGGTTCTTGTGATTTGAGAGTCCTGTCATGTGACCTTCGTTGCTGACTTTGCTGTGCAGGGACTGTTATGTGGAGTGTTGCAAGTTGTGATTCAGAAGCTGAGCGAGAGTGACTCAGCCAAGACAGGTCTGCTGGAAAAGGCAGACTCCATCATGCAGGCCCTGCTAGGTGTCTTCCAGTGCGACACCACCAGCGTGCATGAGGAAGCCATGCTGGCAGTTGGTGCCCTCACCTATGCATGCGGGCAGTCTTTCACTAAGTACATGCAGAGCTTCTACCCTGTCTTGGAGCTGGGCCTAAAGATCCATCGGGTGGGTCTGCTGTCCCCTACTGCGAAAACATGCAGGACGCTTTTCAATGTGCATGTGTGCGTTCTCTCAGATGCGGCATCTTACAATTTGGGCATCTCAGCCAGAACAGGAGGTTGGAGGTCTCCTTGGCAGGCTGTATTTTTAAAGTTGCATTCTCTGGAAATGCAAGACGCCATGACTGTGTTGCAGCGGTCTTCAGATGTTGAGAGACAGCTATTGCTTGCAGGAAGTGGATGTGTGCATAGCTTCAGTGGGTGTGCTTGGGGATATTTGCAGAGCCATGGACACCCAGGTTGCCGAGTTCAGTGACAACATCATGCAAGTGCTGCTGCAAACTCTGTCGGACCCAACAGTGGACTGCTCAATCAAGCCCCAGATTTTATCGTCCTTTGGGGACATTGCCCTCGCTGTTGGGGACAAGTTTGAGACCTACTTGGCACACGTTCTGCCCATGCTTCAAGGCGCTCAACATCTCAGCGTAGAGCAGCAGCGGTCAGGCAATGAGACCTTGTATGACTACAACACCCAGCTGCGGCTGGGCATTCTAGAGGCCTATGCTGGCATTGTGCATGCTCTCAGCAATGAGAAGATTGCGCAGTACATGACCGGGGAGACTCCGGTAAGGCTGCTTTGGCCACATCCTTTGCTGTCCTCTTCTGTAGAGTGTTTGCTGTAAATAGTTGCCATGCACGAGACATGTCTTCAGTTCCTTACCTAGCACAGTGCAGGAGCTAAGCAAAGTGCAAGGCAGTCTACACATGCTGCTGTCACATGACTCTGTTACATGACCCAGTGTCCTGTTTGCATGTAGGTCCTTTTGGAGTTCATTGAATGCATCTACAATGACAAGGACAACCAAGAGGACAGTGTCACAAAGGCAGCTGTTGCCTTGCTTGGAGATCTAGCTATCACTCTGCCTCAGACAGGACAGCTGTTCAGTCAAAAGCCATATACCATCCAATTTGTGCAAGAAGCTGCCACCTCGGGCATCTCTTCCTTGACAGATGTGGCCACATGGGCGCAAACAGCCATCAGCAAGGCTGTCGCGCAGCCTGTGGGAGCCTGACCCACCACCCCTCTCTGTTTGCTACCGCTACCAATGTTGTGCAGACCTTCGCTAACACTTTTGCAGCTGAGCATACCTGTCAGATGCTCAGCTGATTGTTTGTAGTAGATCATTATGCCCACAAGCAGGTGCATGTCTTGCGCAAGTTCAATTTTGTCCAGGCAAGCTTTTGCAATGTTGCAACAGAAATTGATTGCTGCAGCATGTACACCAAGCCTTGCCAGAACTGGTATATGTTTTGCATCTGGTGTTACTGCGTAGCCCCCGCAGTCTCGCATCAGGGGTCTTCTTTCTTTGTAATGAGTGAGTCATCGCTTACCAATGCTGCTCAAATGTGTTGCAAAGGCCGCAACTGGCCGGCCTTTATTTGCAAACGTGAATGGGAGAGCGAAATTGAGGCAGCATGTGCCAAGCTGTGGCATGTATACATGCAGTGCTATTGTGCAAAGTTGCCAAGCACACTCGCAAGCTGCATCAGCTACAGCATATGCAGACGTTTACTATTGGAAATCGTGTGTAGATGTGGTAAGAATTGTGGTATACAGAAGTATCGTCTGATAGGCTGATACTCAAGGTACGGTGCCAGATGCCAGGCCACTATGTTGCTAGTTTTGACACATCAGCAAGACGTGAACTTTTATGAACATATGCCCTGCCATCCAATGTTGACTTGGCACAGGACACAGGCATGCACAAGTGAAGCAGCTGGATTTGAATTACATCTTACAGAGCGCCTTAGCATGGTGGGTTATGTGGTCATCAATGAAGGTTGAAATGGTAAAGTAAGAGTGGTCGTATCCATCCTGCAAGCAATCAAACAGGTCAGTCATAGCATTCTCAGATGCAACAATAATTGCACTGATAAATGACATCGCCAAACAAACAATGCAATTGGGCATGCGTCTGGGCGTCATGACAAGATGAAAATCGCACCTGCAGGCGTAACTGAACATCAAGCTTTCCTTCTGCAGCCTTCTGGAAAGCCTCTGGCGAAAGCTGCTTGTCCTTGAAGTTGTCCAGGGTGCCAATGTCTATCAGTACAGGAATCTTTGGACCTTTGTATTGCTTGACCAACTCTGTGGCATCGTACTCCTTCCATGTAGATTGGTCATCACCTAGGTAGCCTGAGAAAGCCTTCTGGCCCCACTGCACATTGATGGGATTGCAGACTGGTGCGTATGCACTGACGCTCTTGTAGATGTCAGCATTTTTCAGGAAGATTGTCAAAGCTCCATGGCCGCCCATGCTGTGTCCAAAGACTGATGCCTAAGTCAGCCAACAGGTTTGTCAGCTTACGCTGAACAGCAGAGGGCTCAATGTCAGATGGCAAGGCGCATGCCATGCCAAAAAACAAAGCTTGCTTTGATTGGGCACATTGATAGTGGAATGGTTGTGAAATGGCTTTTTTTGACACTCAAATGCCTACCTTGTGCACATCTAGCCCAGCTAGGCTTTGCAGAACCTCTGGAAGCTCTTTGACAACATAGTCATACATGCGGTACTGCTTCCATTTGGGCTGCGTAGCATTAAGATAAAAGCCAGCTCCAGTACCAAAATCCCAGTCCTCTTCTTCTCCATCTATGTTTAGACCCCTTGGGGATGTGTCACATGTAATCAGAGCAATTCCGTGCTCTGAGGCCTTGCGCTGAGCATTTGACTTGACAATGAATGTTTGGTCATCACATGTGAGCCCACTGAGGAAGTAAAGCACCTGGCGCACCAGAATGTGATAAGCGAGCTCTTGTGAACTTACTGCAAGAAACCGATTTTGCCAACAGACTTACGGGCACTTTCTGCTTATCAGCTGCAGGGGGGGTGAAAACAGAAAATTTCATGTCGCAGCCGAGAGTCTTGCTGTGATGCTGGTACTGCTTGTTCCATCCTCCGTATTGCTGCATCAACGCATGCATGTGAGTCAAGCCGAGGATGGCATCAGGGAGTCGATCTCACGGGTAAGGTAAAAATGCATGATAGGCCAAAGCAACAATAAGAACCGCGGCACAGCATCATACTTGCGTTGCCAGCTCAGTGCAATCTTTGCATGCAGACAGCGGAGGCATGGCAGAGGCGACGCAAGGCTTCTCGTGTCACCTTCTTTGCGCTTTGTTCTTCGGGTTTTGCGTTCATAAGTATACGGCAAGTGCTGAAGTGCTTGGCTACCAGGGTCCGTCGGTAGGTGTCGGCACTGGGTTTCAGCCGAAAGTTGCGTGCCAAAGAAGTGCAGCGCAAGAGAGGAGCCAGAGTGGCAATGCGCGGGTGGAGCGCCGTACTGTATGCGTTGAGGGACGACTCTGAGTTGGCCTGTATATCGCGTTCTATTCGGTCGCAGACCAGCAATACAGACGCTCGGACTCGCCAGCAAAGTTGTAATACCTCCTCTTCAGCCTGTTAAAGGCAAGTGCCGTTGACCTCTTCGGCGCGGAGAGTGATCCAGAACGTCAGTCGCAGTGTAGGCCTAGTCGAGCCAGACAACATGGCCCAGTCTGCCGACAAGCTGGATTACCCATCTGAGGCTGGCAAGTTTGGCTCAGTCCGTTTCGCAAGGCTGACTGCTGGGTGATCACTGATCTGTTCTGTGCTGTGCAGCCAACTGTCACGACTTTTTGGACCATTTCTCCGCAGATGATGAAAAGACTCACAAGTACCGAGACATGCTGGTGCGTGGAAGCATGCCCTCACTGTGTAGTTCCACAGTGTCTTCTCAGGCCTCAAACACTGATCACTTTGCTGCAGCAAGAAATTGCCAACAGAACTCGCAAGACTCTGGACATTCATCTGGATGACGTCCAGGCGGTGTGTACTGCAAGCTGCATGACTATGCCTGCTGAAACAGACTCATTGTAGTACTGCCCTCCGCTTTTGCAAAGGTTTGGCACAAGGCTTACATCCCAGTCTCAGCTGTGACATGCAGTATGCAAAAGATGCCAGGTTTCTGAAGAACCTTCTGGACAACACAAAGCGCTACCAATCACACTTTGCTTCACAAGCAGACAAGTTTCTGGATGTCTCTTCCCCCAACAGCATACGTCCTACAATTCCCATCAATCCAGACACATTTGATGTGCTCATGAACCAGGCAAGCATGGCAGCTGTACTGTGCAAAGCTTGATGTAAAACATTGCACAGCTTCGCAGTTTCTATGCTTGTCTTGCAGAGGCAGCAGGCAGCCAGCACTGCCGAAAACGGCGTCATGGTACGAACCACTGTGTTTGCTGCAACCCAGAACATTCAGTCAAGCCATGCATCATTATAGATTTTGTCCTGTGTAGTGCTATGTGCTGTGAACTTTCACCGATTTTGCAGCCTGCTGAAGGCTCAGACATGCCTCCTGAACTTTTGCGCCGCTTTGAGGTGGTCTTCAAGCCACTGAGCAAGGCCAAACCTGTGCCAATGAGGCAGATTGGTGCAGAGCATGTGGGAAAGCTGGTGTCTGTCAAGGTCATTGTCCTCTGGTGCAATTCAACATGGCCTGCAAATTCCTAGTGCTTTTCAATTGTCAACTGTTCACCCCTGCGTTGCACAACTCCTGACGGCCAAGTTTGAATGTGCAATTCCAGTGGCAATCTAATTTACCTTAGAGACAGAGCATCAAGCTCTCAGCATCACTACCTCAACATGCTGTCATCCCTGATCAAGAATGCCAGGTGCCAACACAAATCATCTTGCTGCAGGGCATCTGCACCCATGTCAGTGATGTGAAGCCCCACATTGTAGTGGCTACCTACACTGATGCAGAGACTGGTTATGAGGTGTACCAGCAAGTTACAGGTATAGATCTTCATCTTACCTTCTGCTGACCTGATATACGCTGCAAAGTGTACTGTCATCCTGCAGCTCTGTTAGGTCATCAAGCTGCATGTACTGTGCTGGCTCTGTCAGAATGTGCCCTTGCTGGTGTGTCTGGCTGAAAGCTGACATTCTCTGTGCAACTCATTGTCATGGCATCCTGTTGACAGCCGCACTCACAGCTAAGATCAGCTTGCAGCAGCCAAGCTTGTGCTTTATGCATCAGGGCGTCAGTTCAACCCATTGGATACCATTCCAAAGGAGCTGCAGCTCAGCACAGGAGCCAAGGGCCAGCTAACACTGGAAACAAGGGGCAGCCGCTTCATCAAATACCAAGAACTGAAGCTGCAGGAGCTTGCTCTTGAGGTTTGCACACTGCGCCCTGCCGCATCAGCACTAGCAGACCTGGTGCACTGTAGCATCCAAGGCCAAGGCTTTGCGAAGCAGCCGCTGAAGCTCAGCACATTGAGCTTGCCCATCATCACTTCATCCGCCTAGACTGGCAACAGCATTGCAACTCTAGCTTGACGCTTGTTGCTTCATTACAGAATTGGTGTCAAATGAGGAAAGCAGCATCAATATCTGCCACATGGTTGACTAGACATGACATGTGACACTGTGGTGGCAGGTGCCTCAAGGGGCTACCCCTCGCAGCCTGCACTTGCAAATGAAGGGTGAGCTGACACGCTGTGTGAAGCCTGGGGACAGCGTCACCATCACTGGCATTCACCTCACAGAGCCTTACACAGGCTTCAAAGCCATGAGGGCTGGCCTTCTAACCAGCACATACACAGAGGCCATGCATGTGGAGCACAACAAACAAAGCTATGCTGACCTGCAGCTCAGTAGTGACAAAGACTCCTTCTTGTCTGTAAGTACTGACCCACAGCATTGTCTGGCCTGTGACCTGTCTTGTGCTGCTGCCGGTCTCATGAGCAGCGCTTCCTGTGTTCTGCAGCCTGCCATGAGACTAGCCGATTTGTTGTGTGCTGTTCAAGTAGAGTGGCAAGTCTGTCACACATTTGCTGCCTGTGATTGAGTCAAATTGTGATGAGACATTCTCAGCTATGTCATGACAGCTGTTGGGTTGGGGCGCATCAGGTTTTCTGTTCTCCTGCTGCCTGAATGTCCTTTCCTCCCTGAGGGTGTGTGAATGACCCACCAGAAGGAGAATATAGGTCCAATGAAAAGATACCTGAGTCATTCTTCTCACTATTGCATGAGTTGCTGCAGGAGTTGTCAGAGAGTGAGGACATCTACGGTCGGCTGTCAGCCAGCATAGCTCCTGAGATCTTTGGTCACGAGGATGTGAAGAGGGCTCTGCTGCTGCTGATGGTTGGCGGGGTGACTCGCCATCTCAAGGATGGCATGAAGCTCAGAGGAGATATCCACCTCTGCCTTATGGGTCAGCTCACCTTTGTCTCTCAGAACTACAAGTCTCGGCGTGCTTCATTGTCCTACTGACCCATGATCTTCCTCCTACAGGCCAATATGTAGTATGCTTTGTATTTCTGTATATGCTGATGCTGCCGGGTGTCTGCTTGCCTAATGCAGCACGTAGTGGACACCACAGCCAAGCAGCTCTCAGAGTGATATCTACCATGCGTCCTGCATACCATGATGCTTGGCTGCTTCTTCTGCCAACCGACATATCTGCACTGGCTGCTGATCATGCTCAGTGCAGACGTATCAGCTGTCAACTGGCTTGAAAGGAAGTTGTACTTCTATGTGCGCCATGTAAGCAGTAGCTGCATTACCATATGCAGGTGACCCTGGAGTAGCAAAGTCACAGCTGATCAAGTACATAGCACACATATCACCAAGGGCAGTTTACACCACGGGCAAGGGTTCCTCAGGTGTTGGCCTAACTGCAGCAGTTCAGAGGGATCCCGTCACATCCGAAATGGTAAGGGCTTCCCCAGCTCTGTATCGCAATTGGGATGCAATGCTTACAGACATGCCCAAGTGCACAAGACAAAGTTGCAGCACAGTGCAGCTGACAGTAGCCAACAGCATTTACGACGCAACATGTGTATTCATTTCAGCAAAGCTGCAGCATATGCACTTGCCTGGACAGGGCCACATCGTGATGCATATGTGCAATGGTAGGTGTTGGAGGGCGGAGCGCTGGTGCTGGCTGATAAGGGGATCTGCTGCATTGATGAGTTTGACAAGATGGATGAAGGGGACCGCACGGCAATCCATGAGGTGATCTCAAACACTGCACCATGATGTTGCACATGCCATCAGCTGATGCCGAACCTGTACACCAAGCAGTACTAGCTCAGATTGCAACAATACCACCGGCTAGACAGATAGACAGATGTATGGCTGATCTGGTATGTCCTTGAGCCATCAGGTAGACTGATGCCTGTCAGCATTGCTGTTGCGTGCTGTGCTGTATGCTCATCTCATGCATGCAAAGCTGTGCTGTTACAAGCCCTGAAGAGCAAGGTATTGCCACGGGGCACACCACTGCCTCCAAATTTCTCTACCAAAGCTATGTTTGATGACTTGACCTGAGATTCACTGATGACGCGTGGAGCTGAGGCTGTTGACTGATGGTGGCTGATGTGCGAAGGTGATGGAGCAGCAGACAGTGAGCATTGCCAAGGCTGGCATCACCACCACCCTGAACACACGCACTACAGTCCTGGCTGCAGCCAACCCAGCCATGGGACGCTATGATGTGAAGCGCAGCCCCACAGAGAACATCAACCTGCCCGCTGCACTGCTCTCTCGCTTTGACCTCATGTGGCTCATACTGGACAAGAAAGATTCGGAGGCTGTGAGTAGCTGCATACCTGAATGGCCTACAGGTGTTACTGACACAGTCAATAGCAGCAGGGTGCTCACACTTGCCATCCCACTACTTCACTGCCTGCACCAAAGCGCAGGCTCACCTACGTTACATTGAGCCTTGCTCTGACATAAGAACTGGGCCTGGCTGGAACGTTGTCATCATGTTGTCATCATGTCACAACCATAGTATGACACAAATGATATTTGCTGTGCATGTGGGGCCATGTTTTTCATGTGCATCCAGGGCCTCTTTGCAGGCCTGCTTGACTCGGCAGATGCAATGGTTTGATGCACAGTTGTGGGGCTGCAGGACCGTGCCCTGTGCAGCCATGTGCTGAGTGTGCACCAGACAGGCCGTGCCCCAGAGCGCACAGATGCTGTGGAGCTGCTGGATGCAGCAACCCTCAGGTCTTACATTGCTAAGGCCAAGCAGTTCAACCCTTACATACCTGAGGATCTCACAGGTGTGCATCCCTGCCAGCAGTATGCTCTCATGGAAGGCAGCAACCACATGTCAAGGGTTGCCTGCTCTTTGCCGTGTGTGCAAAGACTGCTAGAAAGCAGCAAGCATGTGAGCATTGCGAAGGATTGACTCAGCCAATACAACCCTGCTGACTTACAAGCTACAGAAAGAATCTCTCTTCTCACAATAAACATGCTTGGTTAAACAGTGCACTATACCAGCATGGCATAGGTGCACCGGACAATTCTCTTCAGTTTTTCTCACATGTCAGAAACACGTTGCAAATGCTACTCATGCTGTGTCTGCTATATTAAAGCATGATTTGGCACTGGGCAGAGCTGCAAAGGACAGATACGTGATTGGGAGTGTGCAGTGCAGAGTATGTGGCAGCAGTGTACAGTGAGATAAGGGCGGATGAGGTGGCTTCAGAAGTGCCCCATAGCTACACCACTGCCAGAACCCTCCTGTCCATACTGCGCCTTTCACAGGCTCTGGCCAGGCTGCGCTTTGCAGATCATGTTGACCAGGTCAGTCAACAGTGCTGCATCACCAACTTTACATATCAGTGCATCTTGTACATGTAGCTGCTGCACTGCTGCTACACACAATGCTGTTATGCCCAGCTGCGCACAAAAATGTAATTTTGCACCATGAGGTTTGCACTCAGTGCTAGTTAGTGATATAGGAAAAACATCACTGATAACCTTTCTGTCATGTTGTGTGGCAGGCAGATGTAGATGAGGCGCTGAGGCTCATGCAAATGTCCAAGATCTCATTGCATGATGATGAGGGCAGACGAAGAGCAGTAGAAGACCCCATAAGCGCCATCTATGGGCGAATCAGGGAGGACATTTTGCGAAATGAGAAGGACACCTACAGCTGGGAAGAGGTTGTGGCGCTATGTGGTAGCTACACAGTAAGTACACTGCACACTATGTTCTATCTGTGTGCAAAAACATGATGCACATTTACACAAAAGTTCTGTATGTGGCATTTGATCGTTCCCTGATAATCTCTAACACTGATCATCTGGATTTTAGCGATGCCTACAAAAAGAGAAAGCTTTGCTGCTTGATCATCATGTTTCAGGTTGACGTGATGGCTGTGCTGGCTTTTGACATTGGCAACCATGACGTCATGACTGCTGCATCTGCTTCTGCTGGAGGTGTGCCTGTGTGTTTGGGCTAAAGATGCCAGGGTGCAGCCTTGCTTACCCAATATTCGCAGATTGCCGTCTGCTGACACACAAGTGATGCCTTCTCTGAAACAGCAACAGGCTGCGAACTTGCCTTGTCCATTTTCAGGCTGAACAAATAAAGCAGACTCTGGAAGATTATGCATCCAGCGGGGTATGGAATCTGGAGAGAGATGCTAGAGGAAACCCGTCCATTGTGCTAGGTCAAGATGACATGCGCAGATAGCATGAGTTATGTAACAGCTTCCCCACTAGCTGGTGCTGTTTCTGAAACATACGTGTGCACTGTGTTGACCTTCATTGCATATGATGCCTAGGACTTGATAAGCGCATTTCAATTGACTGTGCATGTAATTTGTTGCTGTGCTCTTGTTTGCACTACATCAGCAAAGCCAATCACTGGAGTCAATTCAACTATGAGATCTCAGCAGTCTTGTGTATGCTTGAAAGCAAAGTGCTATGATGGACTGTAGACAAGCCATTATGTGCTGCCAACTGTTTAAACCAAGTTTGGGACTTGAGCATGGCCAAGTCACCTTCCCCAGGTGTGCACTTTCTCTAGCGCACATGTTTCAGGCTCAGGGTCCCTCTTCTGTATAGTGCAAAGATGAGATGACTACAATGCTGGCAATGCAGCTTGTTCACCAGAGTGACAATCTTCGTTGCCTGCCTGCAGTAAGAAGGCTGTCCATTTTTGCATAGCTTTTGCAGGCATTTTCTTAGCGGTATGATTCCGATGACCAATTTCCGAATCTACACTTGTCAGCAAAGCTCGGTAAACCGTCGGGATCAGTGTTACGTATGACAATGTCACTGCAAGATGTCGGCAAGCAAATAGTGCATGTCGGAGGTCGTTCACTACAACAGGGGCTGGCTGAACGCGGAACTCTTGCCAGCGTTTAGCTGTCAGGGTATCTGTGGCTGAGGCTAGGTCAAAATGCTAGAAGCGCTGCCAAGTGCACAAAGCACGCAAGTCTTTGCAGGGGTATGCAGGCAAATTTGCTATGACTCATATTTAGTACATGCTCGACGTCACTCCATAAACGTTTTGGTTTGTTTTGACAAGTCTCTGCTGACAAGACCAGTTGCACGGTATGCTAACGCTGTAGAACATACTTCGTCCTACAGCGCTACCCGACTGAAGTTGATTCTGCTGCAAAATGGCATCACGCTGCAAAATGGCATCATGATACTACTCTGGTTCAGGAGTGCTTCAGATCCCCTGAGTAATGTAACTATGTGGTGGTGCATTGGACTTCCTCTTCACATTGGGTTGCACAAGTTATATCAGTGCTCAGAAGTGTCCGGCTGTCAAAGCGTGCAGGCAAGCTTTGCATGCATGGCGGCCATTACAGATCAACGCGTTGTTGAAGAATGCTGTATTCTTAATTCCCTGCCGTCCTTGCATGCATGGCATGTGGGTTCGAGTCTTCCCTAGCATGACGCTGACGCAGAATTGTTCCAGATGCCTCTCGTGTTCCAGATGCCTCTCTGAATCGGTGGCATTCAGCCTGCCTATGTGAACAGGCGTGACGCGCACTGTGTAGCCTAGGATGATACCATTCGCGACAATACGTGAGATTGAACCATGAAATTTTCAATTAAACCCCGGGCACACAGTCACATCGCATGCACACGTGTCCCACGTGAGCCTTAAGGCCCTCGAACAGTGACAGTGTCTCGCAGCGGGCAAACGGTGACGCATATACAACGATAAATGCTAATACCTTGCATTGAGCTCAGCTTTGGACCATCGCGAAACCACATTGCCTTGAGCTGGCGCAACCTTTTACCACTCACTAGGTGCTGGCTGAAGAGCGTTGACACATGTAGTTTACGATCGCGAGACACGACCTCGACCAAGCTGCTGGCAGGGTCCGCGATCAAATCGCCGCCGGGCTGAATCTGTTCTTACCTTTCGCTCCTTCATCTACTGCCCCCGACTTTTGGTAACTTGGCAAACCCGATGACGACTGCCATGTGTGAGGCATGGACCTGACATTGGACGCTTTCCTCTCAACCGGTAAAGCTGCTCTTCAAACGCATCTTTGACACAAATTTTGCATGTTAAACCTGCCGGTTCCCTTTTTCTATTGCTCGAAACCTGTCATTGGTTTTAGACCGGAAACTGCTGAGCATTTACCCTCGGTATTTCTTATCGCGACCTCCCGCGAGCAGCAACGCGCGTGCTTCGTTAAACACGATACACTACTTTGTTCAGGCTGGTCATCATTGGTTCTGCACCTCAATCTCGTCGATCGGGAGTCCCGCTCGGGGACCCAAAAGCCCTTCGCTTTTCTTAACAGCAGCACTGCACAGGTGCTTTGCCAAGGTATGACTGTTTACTAGACATGATGCCTGAACCCCGTTAATCAAAGGTGCCTCGGGTACTCGGCTGATCCGAGGTCACAGCCTTTCAAGGTAAATGTGACTCTGGTGCCTGCAGGCAAAAGGCGATACCTAAATGGCAAAGCGCTCTCTTGATCTGTGCTGCTCAGAAAGCAGTGATGATATTTCAGCAATGTGCACCCCTTGGCATGATCTCACACCTTCCTCCAAAGTACAGCACCCTATCAGACCTGACTTGGCTCCCCGCCCTGAAGGTCTGCTAGCAGATTCTGAGAGCATCCGAGAAGACCTGGAAATGCTGCTGCTGCGTGAGCGTCAAGGCCCAAGACTTTGGAACTATGTGCCACAGCACAACTTCCTGACACATGAACATCGAAAAGTCCTTGTGGGCTACCTCAGCAGTGTAAGTCATCTGCGGCTCAAATGAATTGCATGTACAGTTGGTGGCTTCCGTTGTCTGAAACATCTTCTGGCTCAGTAATGCATTGAATTGCTCCAGCTATTGTACTTTCCTGAAAGGTGGCCTTTGACCACTCACTTGCAGCCAGTAAGACTATCTTCTGTATCAATGGCTGTAAAGTAGCTGCAATGATGTGCAGGCAGGACACAGTCAAGGGTATGAGCTTACCACGACTGCTTTGGCAGTCAGCATTCTGGACAGATTTGCTGCAAAGCAGTACTTACAGGTTGACATCTCAAACTGCTGGCTTCTGCAAGGTAGCAGACATGTTGGGCAACCTCAAGCCCAATGTCAAGCACTGGCTTAAGTACACAAAAGAATAGACACCCTGCAAGCCAGCAAAGCAGAGGACTCCGCACAGTACATCTCAAATCCTACCTGATTTGCCAAGCATGTACCTGCTACATACTGCTCCATTTTCTGAAACTTTCCCAACAGACAAGAGGCAAGCGAACAGAATCAGCGGTGTTGTCTACCTGAGTTTTCCTGCAACACTGCCAGCAGCAACCAATTGGATGCATCACTCAACTAGGGAAGTGCAGCCTGTGGTGATGCAAAGTATGCTTCAATCTTGTGTATATGGCTGCCCAGCATCTGCAAAGCAAAGAATGGCTGGTACAGTTGAGTCTGGCCTGACTGCCTGCTGATGAATGCAGACACAAGAATGTGGATTCATGTGGCTGGCAGCCCTTGCTTGCCTTTCCTTGGCAGCCAAGCTTGAAGAGGTTGGAATGCCTTCCACCATATCTGCTCTTCAGGTGAGTCTGCTTGATGGCTTTGCTGAAATGCGTGATTTCAAGCAAAACTTTGGCTATCATTATCAGTCTCATTGACATCAAACATATGCTAGTGGTGCTGCAGGCCTGCCCAGGTATCTTGCTGCCTGGTCGCACCAGTGCATGACTGCTGCTGCAGACTTGTACACATTGTTTTAGTCCATAGCTTACAGACAAGTGTATACACTTGTTTCCAAGGTGTTGGCTGCTGTAGTCTGGAATGATGACCTTTGTCTGCACATCTGCAATAATCACCTGTATCTGCACATCTGCAATGCCTCCTGCAACAGCTCAGTCTTGTCCTGTCTGCTGAGTTGCAGCAGCTTCGCTTGTGTTGTTGCTCAATTGCTGAAATGCCACCAGACAGTCAAGTCACTGCACCCTCTTATGCACCTGTTGAAGCTGCCTGTTTGCACACGCTTCATACTGCCACATTTTCTTATAAGGCCTTTCAGCAGTTCCAACAATCAGGTTATGCAGGACGAGGAGCCTTGGCTGGGACAATATGGTCCCAAGGATGTGAGTGACATGGAGATGCTCATCATGAGAGTGCTTGGGTGGAGTCCCAGAGCCCTCACCCCAGCCAGCTTCTTAGACCAGGTGCTGTGGGACAGTCTGTCAGGCCCTCTATACCAGCTGCACTTCCAGCCTGGTGACTACCTGTCCCATGCCAGACAACATGCAGCCAACATTGTGTCAAGCAACATGACAGGTGTGGCAGCTCTGCAGCTATGCATGCCTGCCTTGTCTGAAAAGTTGCCAATAGGCTCATTTGACTGTGCTTGGTAGTCATAGTTGTGTGTTGACTGTCTAGAAGGTGCGCCTGCTGTATGACTTGGTCCCTACTTCGTGTGGTGTGAAAAGCAAATGGCGTGCAGTCACTGAACAGCCCCAGGTATGTCTACTGCAATTAGACCAGGTTGCAACATGCTTGGAGCAAATGAGAGGCGGGAGTAAGGTGTTGCATATGGTGCAGCGGTGATGAGCCTGTTGTTTCCAGCATCCACGCAGGCCTGCGCAGCTATCGTGGTTGCCTTCCAAGCACTTCACCTTTGTGAAGACCTATTGAGGAGCTTGGTAGCAGAGTGGACGCAAATGGGCATTCCTGAGGTATTTGACTTGCAGTTTGCACACTGTCACCATCATTGGCTGTGCATAATGTTTCTGCACATTGTTCACAGCATAATCTGACACATGTGTGCGCACTGCCATGACCGCATGTGACTGTTTCTAATCAGAACAAGCCCGCAGCATTATGCCAGCATCATGCAGCAGCATTGTAAGCAACACAAGCAACCTTGGTGCATAGGTTTGGGCATGTGTTTGCACAACAGTGAGAAACATCAACAGTGTGCACCAGCGTCACACCTGGCATTCTGGTGTGAGCGCCAGCGTTCAGTCCTCTCAATCCCCTTTTCAAGGCTTTGTCAGCAATTCAGAGTTCACCAGCTACTGCAGTCAAGACATCAACAGTACTAAGCAGTATGATGGCCCAGCTTTCCTTCCCAATACTGTCCAACGAGTGTTACATGGCCCCCCATCTGCTTTCCCGTTCACAATGGAGACAGCTTCCTCGCTGTCGTCGGCCAACACCATGGTCTAGGGGTTTAATCCTTTTTTGGCAGCTTCAATGAATGATGAGTTTGAGCTGGGTCATCAAGCTGCTTGTTCAGGGATTCTGAGCTTGAAAACTTTCTGTTACGGGATAGCCATAGGAACTGTCTGTTACGGGATAGCAATAGGGCACTTTTGACACAGCATACTGTTGCACACAGAAAACACTTACAGCCTTGCATGATCAGCAAGTGCAGGTGCTGCCTCAATATGCAAGCTGCATATGATAAAGCTGTTGCATTCTTTCTGCATTGCCTCGTGTATGATCAAGAATATTGTGGGGAAGCTCGATTTGGGACCAGCATGCCTATTGCATGTATATATACTGAAGACTTTCAGATGGCAAGCTTGAGGAACTACTTCTGCGTCTCATCTATCTGTTATCTGCATATCATTAAGAGCCCCTAGCAAAGGTAGCAAGTTTAGGACACAGTATCAATAGCTTGGTCGAATGAACAGATGACATTAGATTGGTGCTTAGAGATCACTTGTAGGGACCATTTGTAGGGACCATCTGGCTGGGTTTTTTTCTGGTTGATTGACAGTTAGGCCGTTGCAGACTCCGCATGAAACATGACTTATTCAGTCATGCTCATGGCCAATTCACACCTCACGGCTCACGCATGTGCTGACTTGAGCAGCGGCAGCACCTTTATGTGCATGTGCGCAGCTTGCAGCTTGTGAGAGCTGCCTGGACTATGCCTTCTGCCTTGCTCATATCTGTAACAGGACTTTTCTCATGACCTCACAGCGCGTGCATCCATGAGTGGTTGAAGGTACGTTAGGTGTTTCGTGCAAAAACCGCCCAGCCTGCAGCTACCGCAAGATAGACGCCACCAAGCATTGAGGCCGTCGCTGCCCATTCAACTTCATTTTCGTGAAAATCTCCCGGGCAATGTGAATTCCCGGGAGTTCTTTGGGAAACGCAAAAATAATGTTTAAGTTTGAAAACTCAAGCAAGGCAACAGTCCATTTGGCGCCTCGCAGCAGTCCTTGCAGGTTAGTCTTCGCAAGCCAAGTCTGTGTGTTGCGGTAGCTTCTTCAGGAAACATGGTCACGACACGCTCAAGAAGCAGGGCACAGCTGCGTGGAATGGCCGAGCATTTTCCTGAAGAACTGTGGATACAAGTACTGTCGCATCTAGGTGGCAAGGACATCGGTAGAGCTGTTTGTGCAACACAAGTGTTTGCCAATGTAAGAGAGAATGTATGGAGGTCTGCCTGTGAGAGACGGTGGCCAGCTTGGTCGCAAGTAGCAGCTTCAGCTGACACACAATGGAAGCGCCAGTACGAGTTGCTGGAGCTGAGGGAAAAGGAGGTGGACGCAGTACCCTGTGTGCAGGCTATCAACAAGCTGCAGAAAGTCGTAAATCCTAGGCATCGTATGGTCCTCACCGAGTGGCTTGCGGAGGTAAGCTACCTTTGAGGTTGACTTTGAGGTTGCTGTCGTGGGATCTAGTGCACATCCCAACTCAGGTTGTTTATTTCGCGCCACTTTTGTGCAGGTGTCTTGGGACTGGCAATTGGAGTCGACTATACTATTCAAAGCTGTCAGTTATCTGGATAGGTACTTGAGTCAGCACACCGTAGAAGTCCTATCGCGGTGAGTCGCTGGTCGCAAACGTGCAGCATGCTGAAGATCTAAAGACATGCTTTGCGAAAGTCGTGCTGCTCTGCATTCACCCGCACAGACACCCGAAAGATCCACTTCCATGTGTAGTTTCCTCGTGATGGCTAACTATCGAATGTGCTGCTGTAGGTTCCAGTTGGTGGGTATTGCCTGTCTTAGAGCAGCTATGGGTGACACGGTCAGAAGGTTGCCTGTCAGGCTTACTGATCAGGACATCAACCTGGATGCACAGCGCTTTGCATACATCAGTGACCGCACATACACTCCGGAGGAGGTAGAGTCAATGACACAGACTGTGGCCTCAACCACCCCAGAGCATGTCAAAGATGCTCCTAACGCAAAGATGTTTCTGAGGAGCCTGTGGTACAGAGCCATCATGTCGACACTTCTGTCATCTGATGAGATGCATGTTTACACTGTTGCCAGGTAACTTTGTCTGGCATCATCAAGGCTCTTGCATCAGCTGTGATTTTCACTTGCGCTTTGCAAAACTCTGACATGCTGTCTGTGCTTTGCAGTTTCTTCTTGCAGCTCAGTTTGCTCGATCTCTCTTGTGCCGCCTACTCCCCGTCTATGGTTGCTGCTGCATCACTGTCAAATGCCTTTGAGCTCTTCAACAAGGAGTCTTGGCCCCAGATGCTGCAGCAATACTCAGCATACAAGACCAAGGAAGTACAAAGTTGCAAAGACAGGCTGAAAGAAGTACAGGCCACCACATCGGCTGACCACTTGCGACGAATCTGGTGTTCACAGCACGAGAACCATGGATATGATGAATTCAATGAGGCTTGGGCAAAGGCACAGCTAACCTTGGCTTGCCCAACGCAAATATAGTGCTTTTGATCGTGTCATCCATGACATTTCTATGTTGTGACCCTTTTAGGACGCAGCCCTTCTGGGGCTGTTCCGTCTTAATCAAGTCAGCTTGGCTAGAGGAGTCTGACTGTTCCTATCCGCTTGCTGCCCCCACTGACCAGCTTGTGACAACGTTTTTTCTGCTCTTAGCCATGTGGAACGGCCTGTCATCAGATTAGCATGTGGATGCACGCAGCCAATGCAACTCTCTCTGCACGCTATTTCTGATTTTTGACAGGCTTGTTAACTTAAGTTATTTCTCAATAGGAAACAGGACCTGGTGGCCTCAGCTATAAGCTGTGTCTACCATCACATGAACCATTTGACAGCTTACACAGAGTCTGGTTTGATATTAGTACTGACACAGGCAGGTTTTACTGAACATCTGGATCTCAAACAATTGTCTCATTCATGGTTGCAGTAAGTACAGCCACTGGTATTTATATGCAGTCAATAAGAAAATACCGAATATTCCTGATGGTGATTTATTATGAGTACGACTTTCAGACTTTTACTTCTGACTGCTATAGCTGGCATTGATGACACTGGCCATTTTGTAGCTGACATAATGTAAGCCTGTTGAGTGATACTACTTTCGCCGTTTTCTCCCACCTTGTGCTCTTGAACGAATAGGCTTTCTGTCTTGTGTAGCTATCTTAGCAACAGCAGGTGCCAGCAATCTGCATTGCTGAACAGGTACAGCATCTGAAGACCTTGCCAAACCTTTTGCAGTATATGGCATTGGGTGTGCTGCTGCACAAGGTCTGTGATGCGCTGCTGGCTGCTGTTCTACATACTTCTGCTGCAGCCTTTGCAACAGCGCTAAAGATCTGTTGGCTGCGGATGCCTTAATGTCTCTGCCTTGAACCTGTATCATGCAGCTGCAGTTGGTGGGCAACTCTACAAACATACTGCTCATATGTTGGGCAAGCTAAACTCATGTGCACACGCAATTTACCCTACACAAAACAGGTGCTTGCAGTTTTGCTCAGGCAGATTGCTCAGGCAGAACCCGGCCCTGCAATGCTCTATCACAAAATAAATTTACGCAAAAGCAATTTCCACACCTGAGCCAATGTCGGGCTTGCTTTCCGCCTGCGCTGCTGTTTGAGAGCGTTCTGTGTGAGGTCAGAACCACCAAGGGCGCTTTCCCTGGGACGCACACCTGCAATTGCCAATGCAGCGTGCTTGCTGTGCTTAGCAAACCCGCCCAACCTGCCATTTTGCAGAAATTGTGGAGGCTTCTGGGGACTGCCAGCTGCCTGCTGATGCACAGACGGCTGTTGTTTCTGCTGTAAAGGTTGGGCAGCAGCACCACCAGGCGCACCAATTATACTGCTGTGTCTTGGTTTCTTGGAAGGCACATTACTGTCTGGCCGACAGCCAGCTGCAAATTGGTGCTTTGATTGCTGGAATCGGGCTTGCTCACTGGCTGCTATCTGTGCTTGTGCAGGACTGACAGGGTCAGCTGCCTGCGTCTGGGATACAGACAGTTTAGCACCCTCATCTGACAGCAACAGATGTGCTGGTGATGTCTCTAGAGCTGAATCACTGTCACTGCTTTCAAGAAAGAAGGCATCAGCTTCAGTATCGTGTGCTGCTCCTGCCTGCAATGCAAGCACAGGCTTTGCTCATTATACTGCTTGCACAACAGGAGCACCATCAGATTGCAAATGAGATGCTCCGTCAGTCGAGCTGCTTGGTGTAGCTGAGCATGAGATTGAGACATCATGCCAGGTCAGCTTGCACCTCACCATTGCAGATGATTGACCCAGGCCTTCATCTGCCTCCGCCAGCATAGCACTTTCTGCCAGCTGATGCCTGATCATGGCTTTCAAGCGTGTACGCTCAGATTCCAGCTTTGCTTGAGCTGCAGGATCAGCTGCTTCCTTGACTACAGACACATACCTCTCTCCCTTTGGGAAGTGCATGACATACTGCAGACACATATTCTGAAGCTCTTGCAAGGTTCTGCATGGGAGGCGTTGGAGTGCTGTGTGCTCTATACTAAATTACCTGCAGATTCTCCTTGTGCTGCTTGAGGTGCTGCTGCTCTTCAGCAGACAAAGCATGGCCCCGGTCAGCTTTGCCTTCAATTTGCTTGACGCGTCTCTCAAGCTTTACTCGCTCAAAGAAACGGATCTGCGAAGCACAAAGAGGCTCAATGCACAAAACCCAGCATGAAAGAACGTGAGCACAAGTCTGCAGAAAAAGACAAATCCCCACCTTGTGATAGCGAACAGCATACTTGCGTTCTGTTGCTCCTTTGTCATGTTTTGCAAGGCTGCTTTGCAACTCAGACAGCTTGCTCTCTAGACTGCGCTTGAGCTTGTGATCAGAGCCTGCCTACAGATTGAAGACAGTGGAGGCAACGAGCAAAAGTAACAACATGCGAGAGAGTGCGTCAGAACACCTTTCCTATGCATACCTTGCGAAGGAGACGTTCTACACTTCTGATCTTGTTTTTGAGTGACGTGAGTTTTCCTGTCTTGTTTTTCTTAAGGTCATCGGTCTTTGGCCCTTTAAGTAGCGAATGCCTGCCCTTTCTGGCTGGCTTGCTCTCAGGCTGCTGTACCCGACCCATGCCGTTGACTCGGTCGCAAATGCTGTCAAGAATATCTCGCACCGGTGAAGGTAGTCAACGTCCGTGTTCCTGCACAACGGAGCACTGGTACAGCTGACTTGCGACAAAGTCAGCCAAAACACGCTGCGCAGTCTGTTAGTCATGACCATGAGTAGTCGCTTACTACTACAGCCTCTAAGTCACTGCTTTACGTTGAGCGACTTTCTTCCAGCGATTGTGGCGTGAAACCTCAACGACCTCACGGGCCGTGCCAGCAAAAGTAAGGCCGTGAGCCGGTTTCCATTGAAGCTCAATTTCAGCGATGTCTTGTTGCAACGGCTCGGCGAAAGCTCCGACCACCGGTGGCCAGCTCAGGCAAGACGGGCCCACCACCACCTACGAGGTTGTTCAAGACTACTACGGCAAGGTGTTGGGTAACACCAGGGACTTAAAAACCAGTGCATGCACTGCTTCTGGGCGCCCGCATGCACACATTGTTGCTGCGATAAAGATGATTCCTGAGGAGGTAATGGATAAGTTCTACGGGTGTGGCGCGCCGCTGCCGTTGGGCATTGATGGTTTGAGGGTCCTGGACCTTGGAAGTGGTAGCGGCAGGGACTCCTATGTCTGTGCCCAGCTTGTTGGAGAGCAGGGGCAAGTGACAGGCATTGATATGACTCCGGAGCAGATCAAGGTATGGCAGCTCTACAAGCTTTGCTCACCTCCTGCTTAGGAACCCTTGTTGCATGTAATTCAGCCTGCGTAACTGCTGTTCAGGTCTCACAGCGGCATGCTGATGCATACTGCCAGCAGCTAAACTACAAGAAGGCAAATATGCGTTTTGTTGAGGGACATATTGAGTACCTTGATAAAGCTGGGATAGCTGACAAGTCTTTTGACCTTGTCATCAGCAACTGTGTGGTCAACCTGAGCCCTGATAAGGAGCGAGTCCTGCAAGAGGCCTATAGAGTGCTTGCGAATGGCGGCGAGTTCTACTTTAGTGATGTTTATTGTGACAGACGCCTCCCACAGCATGTCAAGGATCATGAGGTAGTCGGCAGGCTGCTTTGCATACTACAGCAGCTCCTCTCAATGACCATGCTGTGATGTCATCACCTGCCTGTTTTGTGTCCATTATGCCAGGCTAGCCAATAAGGCATCTACACTGCAAACACATAAGTTGGGCCAATCTATGCATTAGTTAGGTACCACAGATTGCAGACCAGATCTCGAATTTCGACCAAACTACAGGTGCTATGGGGAGAGTGTATTTCTGGGGCTCTGTACATTGAGGACTTCAAAAGACTAGCAAGAGACGCTGGCTTTGCGGATCCCAGAGTCCTGTCTTCAGCCCGCATTGATGTCACAGACCCTGAGCTGTCGCAAGTTGTTGGAAATGCTGTCTTCCACTCCATCACTTACAGATTGTTCAAGCTGCCAGAGCAGCTTGACTCTCTCTGTGAAGATTATGGGCAAGTGGCTGTGTACAAGGTAGTGCATTGCAGCCATCTGTTGAGCGTGGATTGTGTTACTAGGGTGCAGGCTCATCTGCATTTTTGCATTGGTACAATCTGCCGTAGTCTTCTGCATGAGCTGAAGCCAATTCTTGCATAGATGCATCCATAGCCTGATATGCTTATGCCAGACCAAGATGGATTTCGTAGTACCACACTGTAGTGAACTTCACAGCATGCAACTGCAAGCAGCACATGCTTGCTGACAGGGTGAAAGCGTAGTCATCTATGCTGCAGGAAACATTGCCGGGCGGTATCACTGTTGAATGGCAGGCCAGAACTGTATTATATCAGCTTGAGCTTTTGGAGTGGCGTGATGTGTGCAGGGAACAATCAAAGGTCATGAGCATTCTTATCAACTGGATGATCACCACACCTTTGTGGCAGGAAAGCCCATGCTGGTATGTGGCAACACTGCAGCCATGGTGGGTGAGGACGGCGTCAGCTGGTTAGCAAAGAACTTCCAAGTAAGGCTTTTGCTGTCGTGCTGCAACATTTGCATTGCCAATGCATGGCAGTCAGAAGTGATGTGTTGTGGATTGCCTAGCTTGCATTGTTGCAACAGCCATATGTTTTGAAGAGGCAACTGCACAATGGCAAAACATGGTCTGACTGGGGTATAAGAGACTGACTTACTGTGTTGCAGGTCACAGGCGACAGATCTGTGCATTACGGCCTGTTCCAGTGTGTGACAGGGCCTTCGGCTACTGCTGCAGCTTCACAAGGCCCTTCAGCACCTGCAGACACCTGCAGCGCAGGATCCCAGGCCTGCTGTTAGTTGAAGTACAAGAACAGCTGTCCTGTTGTATTCCTGTCATATCATTCTGAGTAGTCGTCACACCTGCTTGCCTACCAGTTTTGCTTCCTTACTGGCAAATGCTAAGGACAAAGCAGACGTTTTGCAACCACATTTAATATCATCTTAGAAGGTCCAGTTGGGGTGTTATTCACCATCAGCAAGGGTGTTTGGCCAACGCAATTACGGCTTCATGTCTTTAGGATGGAATTGTCAGCTGTTCTGCATATTTGGCGGTTGCAAGATTATCCTTCTGGCTTACTGGAGCTCTTTTGTTGCTTCTGACTACTTGATTGGTGTTGGTTTTGCATCCAGGGTGCTGTGTATGTTGCCTAGAGTTGCTTACTGGAGCTCTTTTGTTGCTTCTGACTATTTGATTGGTGTTGGTTTTGGATGCAGTGTGCTGTGTATATTGCCTAGAGTTGAGTGACATTGCAGCATCGAATAACCTGCCTTGGTGCATGTGCACAGTTGCAAGCACATAGATGCAAAGCTTTTACGTACTGCCTGCAAGCACTGTTGCGAATTGCACTCAGACGCCATGATGTTTCACGCACGACTTTGGGTGCGCTGCTGTTGTTGCGTGCATGCTGTTGCCCCACATTGCTTCACCTGTGCACACTGCACAGGAATCTGGTCAGAGCCGGATGACTTTCCCCGCCATTTCTATAAGTCGAATCAAGTTGCGCAGAGGCTGGGCACCGACAATAGGTGCCTGTGGCTACTGCCTTTTCTTATTTTTGCTGAATCTGCCGATGTATCTCCGCCTTCTTGGCAATTGCGCACAAGCAGAATGACTGATACGCTTGATCACAGTCTTTTGTGACAGCTTTTCAAGTGTTGGCATCCGTTTCTGCCCTCACTAGCCGAGTCCTGAACATGTCAGACTTTATGTCAGAGCTCACCCCAAGAAGCGGTGATTTACTGGACCTTTCAGAGTTGCCAAAACGGGTAGCACAAGTACAGTCGGAGCTGCAAAGCCTTGAAGAAGCTGTTCGGCAGACCAAGGAGCGGGTCAGACAAGTGGAAACGACAAAAGAGGCTGCCTTTGCAAGACAACAGGTCCTGCAAGAACAGCTGGAGCAAGACCTTGAGGAAGTTCATACCCTGCAAGCCCAGCAGGAGGACCTTATGGCGCTGAAGGCTGCTCAAGAGCAAAAGAGTCCGTCACCTGACACGCACACACTGTTACAGGTGTGTTCATAAATCTCAGAGGCACCAGCTGCTGTAGTCATCCACCGCTGCATTGGTCCTGCAGGTCCAGCGCAAGGCAGCCCGCCAGCAACTGAAACATGTGACCAATTCTTTTGCACTCATCTGCAGCAAGTTTCAGGACCGTTTCCAGTCAGAGGAACTGGACAACAAATCAGCATTTGACATGCTTGCGCAAACAGAACTTGACGCTGAGCTAGAAGAAGCTCGGCATGAGTTCTGCCTGCAACAACAGACTGTCCAAGAAACAGCAATTGTTTTAGACCATTGCAAGGAGGGTACCCAGAGACAAAGAGTGGCCCTAGCTGGTACAACCTTTCTTTACCACATTGACACGTTCAGCAGATGCAATACCGAGTTGCCAAGCAGTCCTGGACTCATTGGCAGCTTGTCACTCACGTGTTGGGTGTTGTTGAAACAAACATAACCCATGAATAACATTATAACAGGATGCACCTGTTGACAAACAACTTGCTGTGCAGAGCAGGAAGATTTGTGCCGTTATGAGGATGGTCGGTTTCAGAAGCTCAAGCAAGCACAAGCTCAGATGGTGGCTTCACCTGAGGTCACACAGGCAAACAAGGCCATTGACAGTGTGTGCACAAAAACGCAACAGTGCAGAGCACGGTAGGTCCAGAAAGCACCTTGGTCTTGTGCTGCACCTGTGAGCATGAAGCAGTGTGTTGCAGCTCTCCAGTTTTGCAACAGTCCTGTCACATCTGTGTTGGATCCTGTGCAGTGTTGACGCTCAGCAGCAAGAGACAGAACGCCTTCAGCGTGAGCATGTCGGCATCAAGCAGCACAATCGAGCTCTGGTAAGCTTTGCAAATCCAATTATGCTCAAGCCTTCCTGCTGCAACTGTGCATATGGATGTCACCTCATCTGTTATATGTCAAACCAGATGGCATACATTTACCTCCATTGCTGCTGCTTGTGCTGGAACCGCAAATAGGCAGGAGAATCTGACTGCTTGTCACAATTGGCGCAGGAACTTGACATTGCTAGGATGCAGACTGCATTGCAAGCTCTGACTGCAGCTCCTGACATGGATGCTCAGCCAAACTCAGCTAGCTCAGTTCTGCAACACTCAGATACTGGTGTCTTCAGCTCACTCACCACGCCTCCTCACTCTGCGGCTCAGCATGCATCTGCAGCAGCAAACGCTGCCTCCACAGAACCACTCCTGTTCAGGCAGAAAGCCAACCCTCTGCACAATACCACAGAACAGCAGCATGCCCGCTCCCAGCAGCACCTGTTTCTCTACCCAGAAGACACACAATTGGCATATGAGCAGGATACAGAGCGCCATGGTCTACACTCTAGGCCACATGCTCAAGGCAAACGCGTACAACAGCAGCCCATGTTGCCGGCTAACGCTGCTGCTGGCAGAGAGCAGACACATGCTTACACTGTACAAGAGCCTGACAGTCCAGTCCAGCCCTTTCAGGCTGCTCATACTTCTAGCAATACCCCCGCCCAGGATGATGTCCAGCCGATCAACAGGCCTAGCAGTGCTCTCAAAGATCCACCAGCAGGCTGTCTTTATCAGGACACTACTATTAGGAGGACAACCACGCCATCCAGGAATGGCAGAGCATGGACTCATCATGAGGAGATTACTGTGAGGCAGATTAGGGAGATCAGGCATTCTGAAGCATGCGCAGCACATGTACCACCTCCCAACCGCCCTCAAGTCATGCAAGGTAGCCTCCCATATGCTGGAGGCAAGCTTTTAAAGCCTGCAGACTTGGGTCTGCTATTTGTATTTTAGTCTGTATGGGTGCAGCACATGCTTGACAGAAATGGCACAGACATGTTTTGAACGTCAACAGGTGGTGCCAGGAACCTGTCATGCATGTGGCTTCCTGCTGATGTGCGTCATCAAATCTGCTAATCAAATATTGAACATATTTGCTAACAAGCAGCTTTCTACTGGTGTCCATGTTTTTAAACCACCTGTCCCTTGTAAGTCAAGCTGCTACTTCCCTGCTGACATGAGTCCTGTGATTTATTGTGCAGCTTCTGAGGTCAAGGAGTATCACAGAAGCAGTGACAGATCCCAGGCTAACAACACCAGGCACCATGAGCCTTCTAACCACAATCACTCAGCACAATCAATGCAAGGCCTAAACAGCAATGTGGGCAAGCACGACAGGCAAGCCAAAGTTGCTTGGCAGACTCTGGTGAAGCAAAGAAAATGCTGAGGGCATTGCTGCATGGCATGCATGGGCTGTCCTCTGATGACGTTTTGCCTGCTAGCTGCAGATCTGGAAGCCAGTCAGGCGACTTGGAAGGTGGAGTTGGAGCAGCCTCAGATACCTTCACAGCATATAATTTTGGTAAGACATGCCTACAGCTCATGTGATTGCATTGTGCCAATGAGCTCAGGATGTGTATGCATTGATAGCTTCACTGTTGTGCCATGCTTTAGCAGGCAGGCAAAATCCTTGTTGGAAGTACAGGAGAATTGCAGCATGCCTGACATCCAGACAGCTTTGTTGTGGACATGCATCAAGGCAATGCTATATTCCTTGCTGTGCTGTCTTTGTGTGGTTGCAGCAAGTGTGCTAACAGTGTCTTTACTGATGTTGCTTTGCGTTGGGACAGGTTCTTCAGTGCAGGGGAGGCTGTCGACAGTCAGGGGTAGAGGTAGGGGGCGCTTGACTGCTGCTCAGGCAAGACCTGCTGTCAGACAGCGCAGCACTGTGAGGCCCAGGATGAAGAGACTCTTTCAAGACGATGCACAGGTATGATGTATGTGCTATGCGGAGATGATGCTGGTTCATTGTAGTCACTGAGATACTAGCTACTTCACATGATACTGTGATGCATGATTATGATGCTGTGCAGTAATGCTTGCTATGTAGGCAGCATTGTACCCATCTGATGAGGAACGAGCAAGGAGGAACCAGCAGCTGGAGCAGGAGGACAAAGCAGATGCTGCGCTATTGTTTGACATCTAGGATCTAGGATCATTCTGCAACTGCAGAAGCTTTTTAAACGTCGATGTGCAACAGCATTGAATGCTTGTCAAACAACATGCCTTTTGCAAGTTCCTGCATACTGTGTCATCACTTTCGGGTCAGACAACCAGTTGTCGAAAAAAACATGCAGCTGCTAAGTTACAGCTATTGTCTTCAGCAATGCACATAGACCGCAGACTGCTGTAATTGCAGTGAAGAACAGCACAAACTGAGCATGCCATAAGCCTCCCGCGGGGACTGTCCAGTGCAGCTGCATTCTTGTGGAACGTTGAGCTGATGAAAAGCAATCAGCCTTGCTTTCTGCTGGTCTTGCACACTCAACTCTGAATGCTGGATCTGCAACATTGTACTGATGATGTGCACCCAAAAATAACGAGACTACACCAGGCAATGGCTGCAAAGATGGAACAGGGTATCTAGCATGCAGAGGCACTGACAAAATAGAGTGCTCCTTGTCAGGACATGATTTGGCTTCGCGACTGGACACTTTGATTTGTGCCGAAACTGACAGAATTGTTGCGTTGCAGTCAGACTCAATCTTCTCTACATCTATTGGCCCAAATATTCTGAATGCTGACATCTGGAGGTTGGCACCATGATCGCCACCTGATGCGCTCATCAGGTTTTGCAGCTCATATGGATCAGCATAGAGACCTGCTGGCAAAGGTTGGAGTACAGTCAGCTGGCATTGATCAGACAGCGCAAGCTGGCATTGATCTAAAGCGTACTGGACTTGACCATGGAAACCTGTGGTTTTCATGGTGGCTTGCATGGCTTCTGATTGCATAGCTTGGCAATTTGTAGCTAACCAACCATGATGTTGCAGGGCATCTTGCCACAAGTCTGAGTTGTCCACGCCTACTGCTAGCTGCAGCGCTGTGGTAATCATCAACATAACCCAAAACGCGTATAAAGACATTGCCTTGCTCAATAGTTTGGTATAGAATTGTAGCTGAAACCAGGATGACCCCTCCAGGTGTGGTAGGCAATCCTTGTCTCGTAAAAGCCTGCAAGAGAATGTTGCTTGTGATGTCCAGAGATCAAAGTGTTCATAGAGGATATCAGCAGGCCTCACCAGGTATAAATGTGAGCAACCCTAGTGTGACAAGCCCCCATCCCTGAAAGCAGACACAGCAGCATGAGCATGCCTCACGTGGAAGTTACTGCTGTTGAAGAACCTTAAGAGGCAGTAGTGGTGTAGGCACTACAATGTATGTCAGAAACCAGTCGGAAGCGAAAGGTAAGCCATACTGACCGCTCCATCTTTGCTGTATATGTGACCGCGCAAGTGCAGAGCTCCCAACGTTAATAGTATACTGCCTATGACAAGCAGGGCAACTGCGAGCACAACGGACTTGACAGGAACTCTGTTAGCATCCTCTGCATCATACTGCTTGTCGCTCCGCCGGTCCTGTACAACACTATCGATGTGCTAGAGGTATGCGACAGCAACTGGTTCGTCCAGTCACAAGAAACGGTCTTACGTCGTTCGTTAGATCCGCGAACGAAGTTTCTGTGTTACGAAGAGGCCTGTATCGGGGCTGTGTGGCTGTGCGCATTAAGCTCGAGCTTGAGATCACCTGATCTGACAAGTCAGCAAGCTAGGAAACGCACTCATGAAACACAACAGGAGACAATGCTGATTGTGACATTCCCTCCGCATGGATCGAAAGCGATTCGCCACGACAGAGGTGCGAATGCCACACTCTATACACTCTAGCTAGTCACAGCGGGACGCACGTGTGAGGCCGCACGTGCGAGTCGAGTATGAGTACAACTAGAGCTCGGGAACGTTGCACAACTGCAGTCTTGCGCGATCTTGCAACACAATGCATGTCTGCTGTCTCCCTCACGCACATAGCCGTACAATCGCGCCAGCTTATATATTTACACAGAGGCGCAGCATGTAACGCAAACTACTTAGTACTGCAACAACAACGACATTTCTTGCCGCGCGATACTCTAGATCCCTGCTATGAGGTAGTCAGTCCGATTGCATTCGAGCCCCTTTGGAGCCTCGTGCAGCTTTGGCGACGCTTGCACGATGGCAGCTGACGACAACAGGGCTGTCGAACCGTTGTTAAGGTAGAACGCTTTGGGTGTTGCGAGCACAACTACGACGCATCCTCTCTCATGGCTGACCGTGCATCTTCAGTATTGCCGATGTGCCGGAGGACTTTCCTCTTGTCGTGGAAAGTGATACTTCACCCGACAATACACGAAGCGGTTCGAGCCTTATGCAGGGCACCTTCAACCTCGTGAGTGCTCTTAAGACTGCCCTATGCTGCTACAGATCACTTCTAAGCACTGCTTGGGTATTTGCAGATAAACATCTTCATGGGTCTTGGCTTACTCAGCATGCCCTACGCAATGCGGCTCAGTGGCTGGCTGGGGATACTTGCGTTGGCAGCCTTGACCTGCCTCTTTTGCCTGTCTGGCAAGCTGATTGTCCATGCCTTTGATAAGATGCCATTGCACCGGCCTCACACCTATCCAGCCCTGGGTGAGCCTTGCACAGCGCTTTACTGCTCACACTGGTCCCCAAACACAGCTCCTGTAGCCTCAAGCTGCTAGGAGCTGAGATACATGAATACTATCGTCACACTGTTGTAACGTATGCCACAAGGCTGACAATGGTCTAAGTGTGGTTGCAGGTCAACTTGCCCTGGGAAGAGCAGGGCAATATCTGGTGGCAGTTTTTGCCTTGTCTGAGTTCTTTGGTGGAGGCTGCATGATGTTGATCATCATGTGGCGCATTGTCATGGACACACTCCCTGATCAAGGTACCAAGCCATTGTCACAACTGATGCATGGAACAGCAATTGCACATTTTGGTTTCTAGCTCAGACAGTTAAAATGTGCTTTTAGATATTTGAACAGCCTTTAGGTGGTTTTGTGAACACCTTCCAGATGGCATATGCTGCTCAATCGAGCCATCAAAGCTACCTGTGTCTTATGCATATTCACATGCCGTCGCTGTCAGATTAAAAACATGGTCATTCCGGGCACAGGGCAAGGCAATGCTGGGCAAGAAATTGCAACTTGGCAATGATCAAATTGATGTGAGCTTATGAGTGCATGCAGGCATTCGGGGCATCAGCAGCTTCCATACAGCTGTGGGCGGTACCTCCATCTTGATCTTGCCCATGCTGTTCATCCAGTCCTTCAAGAGGCTGAGCTGGCTGAACATGATAGGCTTCATGAGCAGCATGGTTGTGACTGCCACCATGATTGCCTTGCTTGCTGTAGATCCCTTCCGCCATCATATGCCTACACAGGTGGGCCTATTTTGCTGCGCTCATCCATGGGCATGTCCACACCCAAAGCCAGCTGGGTCCATGCTGCACTTTCATTTGCTATCACAAAGCGATCATCAATTCATGCTGGCTGCAAATTGGCTGTCTCAATGACAGCAAGAAACACAGACCAAATTTGCTCATTAATGACAGCATGCCACAACGGTCTGACCTGCTCATTATCATGCATCTGTTCATGTGAACCTTCAGGTGAGTCCTTAGCAGTCGGTGCAGATGCATGTGCATGTAATTCTCGCAGGCTGACCATCTAATCTGCCTTAGCATTGCTACTGACTGCAGCAGTGCTCCCATGTTGAATGTATGCCTTGGAGCAAAGCAGGGATTGTGTGGCATGCAGCCGCCCCCTGCCCACATCTCAGCAGACTGGAATATCATTCAAGCCTGTGGCATCTTTGCTGTGTCAGTGTCTGGCCACTCCAGCCTGCCTGTCCTGCGCAACAGCATGGCCAGGGCTCAGGTGACCTCCCACTCATCTCAATGCTGTCACCTCCCACTCATCTCAATGCTGTCACCTCCCACTCATCTCAATGCTGTGACTTTCAACTGATCTCAATGCTGGCTTGATTCAATCGGAAGCAAGCCAGCCGTTCAGCTCTGCATTGCCATACATCACTGCATACGCTGCATCAGCTGGATGGAGCAGTCTTGACATTGCCAGGCGTCCTCATCCTTCTGAAGCTTCAAGCTTGTGTTGTGTCTCCTTGTTCTTCCAACAAGCGAGATACATCTATGCACAGCTTGCTTTCTGCACGTCGCACGGTAAGACGTGTCTGCGACAATTTCTGCGAGTTGTGTGGAGAAGTTGCTGCAGTGACAAACGGCCAGCTCCGGCACATGTCATGCAGGACTTTGACACAGTGCTGAACATCTCCTTCAGCTTGATGCTGGGAGTATACGGTGCTGTGGCTGCCTTGGGCTACTACTACTTTGGCAGCAGCGCTCACACTCTGGTGACAACAGACCTGGCCAGGAATTCCCCCTTCACCGGCCACTACCTACTCCTGCCTGGCCTGACAGTAGACAAGCTGGTTTCCCTCTCCATCCTGCTCAATGCCTACTCCACATACCCATCCCTGGTTCTAGTCATGCAGGTCACACAGCCTCACTCCCAACATCTGCTTCCACTTGCACTGGTATAGCCTTTGTTACCGTGATGCCTTGGTTTAGGAGCAGACATCTTGCATCTTATTGCTTGCCTCATCACCCGCTATATCACTGCCTGCACCAAAGCTATGCTTACCACCTACATTGTGAGACTGTACAGTGTCTGTCCTAGACAAATTAAACAAGCATAAGCAATTGGTGCATCACTGTGGCTGGTCTGCCAGGCAGCTTTGCAATATTGCATATAACCCAGATGTGAAGGTCTTGGATGACGGCAACATGGACCTTGTTTATGCTTCACCGATGTTTCTCTACTGTATCATACTTTTGACGGGAATACAGCTCCTAGCCACCATTGTGAACTTGTCGTGCAGGTATCATTCCTTCCGCTGTGCCCATAGGCGGCTGAACTTGTCTTTGTAAGTTTTTTGCAACACAATGATTGTTCTGTTTTTGTGATGGGGTGTGTGGGTGTGGCAGGACATGATTGTGAGCGTACTGCCAGGAGGGGGGCCGGGCAGTGCATGGCGCCACCCCCGCAAGCCCGTGGCACTGGCAATGCGCCTCTCCATATTTGCCGTGGGAGGCCTCACAGCCTATGCGGTCAGTCAAAACCTGCAGTGCATTTGGTGCCTGACAACCATCTCATTCGCTTGAAGTTTATCGATTTAACTGTATGCAAGCACCTGTCACACCCTTTCTACATGCAACACCATCTTGGTGGTTACATTACTTCAGACCCAGGCTTTTATGCCCAACGTACGTATGGTACAACATCTACAAGCCACAAATGTCAAAACATGAGCCATGATCACAAGTTGCATGTCATCTTTGCAATATGTCTGTTGATATGTATACCAGCATGCAGACAACAGAAGAGAGACATGATAGGCATGCATTGCAGGCGTTTGCAGTGTTGGGCAACGTCATGAGTTTGGTGGGCGGCATGTGCTCCATGTGCTGCTCGTTGCTGCTACCCTCCCTCTTCTACCTGATACTGTACAAAGAAGATCTGAGCTTGCTCAAGAAATGTGGGGTAGTTATGTTGCTGCTGTGTGGCGTGGCCCTGCTGGTCCTCATTGTCCTGCAAAACATACAAGACCTGGTTGCGCCTAGTCAGGTGTCGGCTGCAGGTATGCAATTTGAATGACACATTACTGCTCACGCCCGTATCATGTTGTCATCATCGGCGTCTTGATACTGCTGAATGGTAAACATCAACAGGTGAACCAATGTACTTGAGGCGTGGATCCTAGCCAGATGGTCAAGTGACGTACCAGCTTAACGGTCTTTAGGCTATGGCATTGGGTGGTATGCGGCCACATCATGCGTGTGTTGCTTTGTGAGGGGAGTTGTGTGCTCAGGCGCGCGCAGTGCATGCTGCACCGTCCAAGGCCCGTCATCCTGTCTGCTGCAACTATGATAGTCTGAATACAGGCACCACTGCGGCGACGAGCTTAGCAGGCATCGTTCAGAGGTGGTGACGAACAGCAAATTATACATGGTGCAGACCAAGTGGCCCACCCTGCTGCTACTCCTGAGGTTGCATCCTCATGCCAGCAGCCCAGGACTGCTTTGCAGAGCAGACCTTATTCCACATAATCTGGGAACAGTGGCAACAGCCCATGCAGGCTGCAGACTGCTGCATTGCAGGCAGCCAGCCCCCCCTGTTCCAAGACAACTATGACTTTGCAACACAGGAGTTTGATAACTGTACTGTAATCACCATTTGACAGCCAACTACTGCTCTCTGACACCCAGAGCTTCAAGATGACTGGTGGACAGCTGGCGGCAAACAATCGTCAGCAATGAATACTGCATGTATCAATGCTTGCTGCTGACAAGCCTGTCTACACCTGTATTTTCTGTTGGCTGCTGTTATTGCAGTTCTGATTGAAAAGAATGCACTCTATAAGAGAATGAATATATGCTCCTGCCAGACAAGAACCCAGTGAAGGAGCGGGTCCGAAGTTCATCGTATTGATGTGTACACTGCTTCAGGATCGTGTGAGTTGCAAATGTGCCATTCGCTACTGGGTGCCAAACTGGGATATTTGCACGCTGGTGTAACATCAGCCTAAGACCCCGCTCGTCTTCATACAAGCATTGGGAGAATTTTGCTCAGTATACCGCCAAAGGTCTTCATTCATGTTCAACTTCATCCTCAGCAGTGACACAATTCGTTTCAGCAGGGCTGCCTCAGAACGGCCTTCGCCCTCTGGACGGAAATGTCGTGACTCACCTCCATGCATGCGCAGGGGTGAACGCAGATTGGGCGACAACCAATAGCTGGTGCCTCTGCCACTTCGGACTCACCTGTATGGCGTGTGCAAAGTATACGCCCTGCACTTCGAGTCCGTACTGAGGACTTATGCATGACAACCAGTTCAGAGCAGCAAGCAGGCATCGACGACCAATCCGGCAGGTAATGGTCTGCCTGATCACGTCAAACGCTTTTGACACAGCTGTGTGATACCCCAGACTCTGGCTGCCTCAGGCAACAGCGGCAGCCTCTGTCTGTAGTGGTGTCTACTGTGGTCAAGGCCTGGTTTCAGGACACCTTGAAGGTAACAAATATTGCAGCATTAAGCTTAAATAAACGCACAAACATAGTGGTTTGTGCGCATGGCGCATGTTTTCAATAATCAACTGTCCTTGATCGAGCTTGCATCCAAGAACACACATAACATCTGTAGGCAGCTAAGCAGGGAGAAGCAGAGCAAATGCTTGTGCTATCAAGCATGTTGGAGGCTGGATATGGCTGCAGTCCAAACGCATCACAGGCCAAAATATGGGCTGACAAGGCACAAAAGGGGTTGCAAAATCCCCAATAGGTCAGGCTGATGGTACAGGCCAACACTGCAGACAACATGCTGGCGTGCCTGAAGCATGCATGCCATTAGGGGAGAGATTGATTGGCCCATGACTGCAGCATGTGATTTATGCAAGTCAAACACATCAACTGCACCTCAGCTTGCTGTGTAATAGGTCCACAATTCCTGATGCAGCAGCATAACGTGAGTTGATGCCAATGAGATGACCCTTTTTCCATCATTGCCACTGCAGGCTTGACAAAAGCAGTGGTATGAAAACACGTCCTTTTGAAGGGCATGCAAAGTATAATGCCAGCTTTGCATGGCAAAAGCAGTCCGGCTTGTGAGCTGTGATGTTCAGATTCAAATTGCTATACATGTGTAGCTTGCTGCTGTTCCGTGCAGGCAGCAAATGCAGACACCTGGGGTCAGGGAGAGGTACTGGTCAAGTTGTGTGTCACGCATGCTAATGTATGTGGGGCTTGGCCAAACTTGTCACCACACATAGCTCAAGTGTTTATGCAGCTCATAAAGCTGTGTCAATCAAACACAGAAGAACAGCGGCAATATTGCCTTGCCGTTAATGCTATTTTACCACGAGTCAGCTGAACCTTCCATTGCCAACATCGCATGGCTACAAGGATGTCATTCCTTTGTACTAACCACCAACAAAACGCAGTCCCCAATGATGCAGCTTACTACTAACCGTTGGATCAGAAAATTCGTTCCCTGAATTTGTTTGCAACCCTGGTGTCATGATGCTCCCGAATATGCATTACAAGAGCCCTCGAAGCATTGCTGATTAGGTTCTTGGTTGTCAGTCTGCAGCACGCGCAAGGTCATAGATCTGCAGACGTGCCAAAAAAATCCACGGCATATGCGTAGAAGCTCTACTGAAAGAGCATGAGCATTTCAACAATGATCAATGGGACTTTTGAAAGGAACAGCATGGTCGATGGTGTGAATAACATTGTGTGCACAACAATCTGACCCATCAGAACAGATGCATCATGCTGTTCCTTGGCAGTACCTGTGACGGTCTTAGAAGGCCAGCCGATTGGCGTTGACTTGAGTCTAAAGTGTAGGGAAACGCGTGATTGCCAGCAGGTATGCCTGCAAGGTTGAGCTGGCCAGCAGGGAGTTGCGAATGGGGCCTTTGCTCCACCAACCAAGGTGGCGATGGCATCAATGATGGTGGCCGCATCCTTGACATGGCTACTGGTGGCTGCCCTACGCCCAGCAGCTGTACAACTTGTTTACTTGCAAATGTACTGCTAGCGATCATCTCAAATGCATGGCGACAGCTTGGCATCAACAGACAGTCTATGTTGTACATGCTTCGCAGTGCTGTGAGGACTTGCAGCGTCAGATGTCGTGGATGAATGCTTGTATACATGTTTGCTGAATGCTCTGTGACTGCTCTGCCATGGGGTCTGCACATTAAGCAGAGACCAACAGCTTGCAGCCTGCATAGCCAGCCGCATGCGTCTGCTGCAGCTTTGGGCACAGCAAATGGTCTGTCACATGTGCGGCCCCACCACGAGTCAACAAGGTCCAAAGTGTAATTGTTGGAGTAGCATGGTGAGGCTGAAACCTGAGACAATGCGGCCTGGCATGTTGGGCTGGAGAGAGTGCAGCAGGGCCAGCTGGTGACTGGTGGACACCTGCTGCTGGTCTGCCATCTGGAGCAGCTGCTGCAGGCTGGCACCATCCAGCCTACAGCTCGTGTCACCCTGCTACACCGCACAGAAGCACTCTCTGCTGAGGGCCAGCCTGACTGCATGCTGCTGTTGATTTATTGAACACACAAGACTGCAACCTGGGGAGAATGTTGGAGCTGCTGAGCGCCATGTGTCACAGAAGGCATCAAGGACTTTGCACAGACGGAATTCAGACAGCAACATGTTGTTGTGCCTGCTGATGTGTGCAAGGAGAGCAGCTTATGATTGGCCACGGCCTGCATGACTAATGAAGCTGCTGAGTGAAGATAACAAGACACCTTTCAGAGGGGCATGTTGCTGTCAACATGGCACTTGTTTTAATCCACACTACTGGTGCGGAATGACAGTAGACAATGATGAGTTTTGCCCATGAGCCCATGAGCTATGTATAGCACCTGACTATTAGCTACCTTTCAACACAAGCCATGATGTGTGAGCGCAGACAATGACATCAAAGAGGCAGAATGGCTGTTTCCCTGCACAACCCACCTGTGTTGGCTGCATATATATTGCAGGACGCTGCTGCTGATTCAGCTGATGACGTTGACTGGGAAAGAGAGTCAAAGCTTCTCCTGAAGCTTCCTGCCTCAGTCCGGGTGTGCCAGCTGCAGGGCAGCAACAGCCTCTACTGGCCAATGCAGAGGGCATGGAAAGTACATTCTGGAACTGCACACTGACACAAAACAGCGCATGGTGGAACATGCATAGCTTGCAATACATGTCTGACAGTGCACAGCATGGCCCATGCAACATACACAGCCAAGAATTGTGCACATGTATGCTGGTGATACACCAGTACCTCAAACAGGTCTGTGTTTTACGCTCGACACATGCACACTCAGCTAAACAAGAATGAGCTGATCAATGTGCTTTTCTGTCCAGAAGGCTGTCACGCAATGTATGCAGCGTCCAAGCTAGATGGCTATGAGCTATCCACTGCAATTCTGTGCCTGGCATACCAGCTTCGTGCTCTTGACTGGCATGTGATGCAAAAGGAGCATAATGGTGCCTGCTGGGTGCGGGGTGGGCTGCTGGCATGGGGCTCTGTGCACATGCAGCCTGCTGAGATGCAAACACCTCCTATAACATGCACCGCAGCCAGATTGTACCAGTTCAATAACCTAGTGGTAGCACGATCTGACGATTGTGATCAGGACAATATGGCAGACTATTCACGCAGCTTCCACTGAGCATGCCCAAGGCTGCTCAGGCAGCATTGACTGTGTATCTTATCTGAAAGTTTAATTTCTCCATGTGTCTGCATATACAAGCAGACTGCAAGTGAAGAGGCGATGAAACCTGTGACGCGGTGCTATGCATGCTGAAGGCTGTGCATGGTGACGTTTGCAGCCTGCTTGACTCAGCAACTGGTCTGGGACAGCCTCAATGGCAGGCAGGCATGAGACATGCTGAGCAGCAAACACAGCACATTGTGATGTAGATGTGATAGTAAGACAGTAGCGAGCCAAGCAATGCACGTGATGTGATGTCATTGGACACTTGAACAACAGAAAGCATGCTTACTTGAGACCTGAAGATGTGGTCAGGTTCGAGTGGAGCCTCTGCTTGCTGCCTTCTGCGCTCTGCCGGCCTGCCAATGTCATGTGCCTGTGGGGTGGCAGCATGTGCATGCCGCTGCTCAGGTGTGGGTGCATTGTTCCAGCCTTGAAGCAGCAGCACCTTCCAGTCCTGCCATGGCAAGCCACTGCTCATGTGCAGCAGCAGATCTTGCTCAAGCACATGTGTGTATCATGATTCATGATTCATGATTCTCCCCCTACTGATGTCAGCTCACTACACGTGGCTGCACACATCTCTGTACATGTTTGTCTGATCAGCGCACCAACAGAGACAGATGGGACACATCCCAAGGATAATGGTACAGCGACACATCCCAAGGATAATGGTACAGCGAATTATGAGTAGCCACATGCAACGCTGCAAGCAAAAGGTGCCCCCAGGATGCAAGCACAAGCACGCTCATGTGCAAACACCATTGCTGCAGGTCAAGGGGGATACAAAGCCACAGACCTCCTGTCTTGGTGATGCAAGTTGGACTGCAGGCTGCAGCAGAAATTGGTGTTGTTCTTGAGAGCCAGTAGCAGCGTGGGCCAGCTGAGCCAGGCTTTGCTGTGAGGAGGTGTGTCCAACCTGCTGCCGCAACTGTGTTGAATGCATTGGGATGGTCCTGCTGCCTTGAGCTGCAGCAGTATCCACCTGCAGTCACAAGGCATGCAGCCGTGCTTTGAAAGAACCCGCAGCGTCTAGCGGTGTCAATCAGAGCATCTTGTGTGATAGTGATAGGAAATGCAAAGAGACTGTACAATGAATGGAGTGGTCTGGCTCACAAAGCATGCTGTCATGCTGACTCCCTTCCCTGACTTGCACAGATTGGCTGATGATGTACGGCAAGCAGATGCTGCTGTTTGCTTCCACAGCATGCTGTTCAATGCATGCAGAGCATCGGACTGATACTAGGGGCAGCTCAAAGTTCATTGTGTCATGGCTGCATAGTGCCATCCAAAACAGTGAGGCAGTGCTGACCCAGATTGAATGAGTGCAGGGCAGCTCCCAGTGTGCGCTGTAGTTGTGCTATGTCCAACATTTTGTTGGATTCAATCACAGCAAGCAAGGTGCCTGTTCTCCTTGACAGTTGACAATTACATATGTAGTGCTTCTTGTCTTGATGCTTTTGGGACATCTGGCATCAGGCTGGTGTGACAAACAGACATGACACAAGGCCTTCCACATGAGGTAGAGTCCAACCTGATATACTTCACAGGGCTCAGGAGTAGTTTCATCAGCTGGGCTGTTGCTCTCATTTGCCTGGACATGCCTGTCCTGTGGATTGGAGTGCAAGTCAGGTGCAGGCGCAGTAGGGGGCACATACAGTGCACCTGCATATGCGCACATCGGGGCTCCAGGTCTAGACAATGGCAGCTGCATGAATGTGACCAGCCTGATTCCTGTGGTCATTAAAGTCGTTCACAAAGCGCTCACGTTTACAGCAAGGAGTCACGCAGAATGATGATGTCGGCAGCAACAACTTGACGAGCATCAGCATGTGTGAAACGCAACAGATCAACAGCAGTAAAGCATCTGCTGGTATGAGACTGTACCTTTATCATGCATAAAGGCCTCTCATGCACAGCCCATGTTTGTTGTCTCATGACCAAGTGTTGTCTGACGCATGTGATGAGCACACACCTCTGAAGGCATGCCTGTCCACATTGACAGACACAAAGTAACCGTGATCAAATTTGGCATCTACATGCCCAGTCAATGGCTTTCCCACAAGGGAGGTCTCAGGTGGTATGGACGCCCCCTGATAAAATGCTGTCAGTGGTGGCGGTACACCACCATCATGACTGGGCATCTCCCCCTGAGGGGCATCTATCCGCCTTCGCTTGGACACGTCACTGGTGGAGACTGTACCAAGCTCTGCCTTGATGTAGGGCTCCATACCTGCACTCGCCAGCTCACCTCATACCGATAACAATCTGCAGTGCTCTCATCTGTGCTAATGTGCTTGTTCAGATGCCTATTGAGATGTTGTGCACACAGATTTCAAGTAAGATCAAGTCCACTTGCAGGTCAGATGTTAGCAAGCCATCAAGATGATAGGAAAATGCGTCACAGATCATTGTTGGACAATGTGAGTGCGTATCTTCAGTGCTGATGCATGTGGGAAGGAGGAAAGTGAATGGAAACAATACTGACCAGGAGGGGCAGACATAGGCCCTGTATTTCTGTGAAGATAGGCCTGCTCAAAATTAAATAGGAGCTTGCTGTACATTTTGCGCAAAGTGAATGACTTGGACGTAAAGCTAGCTGGGAACTGGAATGGGATGGAAACATCACTCCATTTCTTGCCAGTAATGACAGCCTCCAGACCACCAAGATGTGTCACCTGTTCAAAAGAGACAACCTTGAGTTCTGTCATACTCAAGCTTTTACTATTGCGCGGTGAGCTTTGTGTGCTCATTGGCATGTTGAGGCTTGATGGGACACATTGCATAGCTATGCATGACATACGATGTGGCTGGAATGAATTTTGAATGGTCTACACAGTGGCAGTTGCTGGCTAGTGCGTACAGGGTGCAGCGCCATTATGCTCAGCTCACCTGCTTGTACAGCAGAAACAGGTCTAGTTCCCTGCCAGAGACCTGTGGCACTCTGTATTGTGTACGCATCTCCTCGTGCAGTCGCTTGAGTGCTTGAGTGAAGACCATTTTGTCAGCAATGACTTCTTGTTGAGATAAGTCTGCTCTAGGATAACGTGACTCTGTATTTACCCCACTGGTTCCTGCTGCACATGACTCAGCATGAGTACAGGTCTGTGCCTGTATAAGCTGCTGAGGCAAAAGCTGCCAGCGAACGCTGTTGGGAAGTGCAGCTGCTCCTGTTGAACGACCTTCGGGCATAGCCAGCAAAAACGTAACACTGTCAAATTGACAGGGTCTGTTAGTACCTGCGACTGCGGGCACTACAGCCATGGCTGACGGCCCAACAACGTCATCGAGATCCTGACAAGGTTGTGTTGCTCCCAACTTGCATATGCGTTGGTTGTCAGCAGAACTTGATACACAGAGGTCGAGATGTGGCTGACCATCGAGCTCAAGCAGAAAGTCAGCCAGGAGAAGTCACGAAGAGCTGCGAGGGTTGGTGCGACGACCGAGGCGGGAGCTAAAAGCACGCCATCAGTCGTCGCCTGTGACTACTTTGCTTAACTGCCTTGCGCTGAAAAGAGATTACAAACACGACGTTATTCTGGCCGTGCACCAAAGCGCGCCCGTGGCTGAACAAAACGGGTTTCGCTGCCTGTTCCAGCTTACAAGCTATAGCTAGCCTTGATGGGTTAATCCTGGTCTGCGGTGTTGTGTCAGCACACTTACGCTGAAGAACCTCGGCGTGACGTAGCTGGTAGTTGTCGCGTACAGTCTGAGTTGCCTGATCTCCTAGCACAGCACGGATAGAAAGCCCAAATCGTGCGACTGCTGGAACCCCTCTGCTTACTGAAGCATACCGACTCTGTTCTCAGATCCTTCAGCGGTCGTAATCCTCGTTCGTTTATCCCAAAAGGAACGAATCCATACTAGAAACTCAAACCGTCACTGTCATCGCAGTTGCGCACAGCAAGGGCGATTACAGCTTGAGAAGTTGGGGGGATCAAGTCAGTTGCAAGATCGCTGCACGTACCGTCACCAAGGTTACGTAATCCGTTCACAAGGCCTTCGCCTTGCCACTGCGGGGGGGTGCATGGGGGGTGTCAGCCCGCGCATTTCGGCAAGGCAGTGGGATGGCAGTGGAGTTTACATCTGAGCCCCAGTCACTACCATCCCCCATTGCCCATGATGTGCTCATGGCGCTTTGATGATTGCCACTTGTCATCGAAATCATACCTAACAGAAGAGCAATACATTGAGCAATCGAAATCATCTACCAGCACTGTGAATTACCAAAGACTTGTTACAAAGACTTCTCTTTCTGAGATAGTCCCACAGGCGCTGCATCTTGCATGCCTAAAAGCAGCATGCTGATCTTATCGACTTCTTGCTGCAGTGGCACCAATGTGCGCTGTACAAGCTCATTTCTGGCTGCTCTATCCCTCTGAGCATTCCCCGCAGCCTCTAGCCTCCCAACTGTGGCAGCAACCTGAGCAGATGCTTCTGCAGCCTGCGCCTGTGCTTCTTGCAATCTGCAAATCAATGCCTTGTCACCTCACTATGTGATGATCTCTAGCGCACTTTAGTTCAGGCAATTCAAGGCGCCCTTTGTAAAGCGCAATCAGTCTTCTGTTGCAACCAAAACCTGCAAGCAACTCAGTCAGCGCAGGTGACTTGCACAGCTGTAAATTTAGCACACTCAGACCAGCAACATGTACTTCTTCAAAAGCAGCTCTACGCGCAAATTGCATGAAAGCTTACTGCTTTGTAGTAGCGTGTTCCATGGCGTTCTGGTGGTGCAAGGCATGTTGCAGGCAAACCATTGTAGCCTCTGCAGCAAGCTGCTCCTGTTGCCCTTCAACAAGTTCGTTTTGAAGAACTCGGCACCGCATGGTCAGCATAGTCATCTGACTCTGTAACCTGCACATGTCACAACCTGTTTTAGCCTGTGATCACCAAGGTGCCGCCATATTACTTCTGCTACCACAACAAGCACCTGTCATAGCAGTTGCTGAAGGTGACACACCTGGAGGCAGTCAGAGCGTCAGGGTCTGGCAGAATGGTGCTGGTTGAGGTGTCATGCTGATCAGCACCAGAAATGCTGTCATGTTCTGCAGTGCTGACACGTGGCGCAGGCTGCAATCCAAGCTGTCTGCTCTGGGCTGCAAAGCTGGCAATGAGCTGCTGCAGAGACACGTTTGGAGCCTGCAGACAATGATTATGCCTTTGCCGTGCAGCTTGCGTCCCTGCTGGTGCCCTTGTTGAAATAGGAGTCACTGCAAAAGGGATGAAGATAGAGTCAAGCAGCAGCTGCACAGCTCCACCTGTGACTGTATGACTTCTCGGCAGCAGGGACATAGTCTCTTCTTGTGCCGCTGAGTGTGGGACTGAATACAAACGCTGCAGAAGGTATGACCTGCACTCAATACTACAAATGACACAGCGAAATAACACCGCAACATAATACAGCCTCTCAAGATGGCATGACTCCCTGACAGGCGGTACATTTTGCGTAGTGCTGCAGCAGTGTATCAGGGCACAAGCTGCACAGTTTTGCTGTGAATCTTCATGCTCAAGACTTATTTATGCACAACTGTGCATACCACAAGGGAACAGAAGGATGGGCGCATTCTGAGGAGGAACCATCAGCTCATAGCAGATAGGGCATGTGTGGCTCTCTATCTCTTGGGACAAACTCCCCTCAATTTGCTGCCGGGCACGTTGATGATTTGACTCTGTTTTGACTGAGCTCTTCTGTAACTCAGCTTGCAGTTCAGATCTTAACCTCACTGTGGATGAAAAAAAAGCTTTGAATCAGAGCCGTGTTAGTGCATTGGATAACTAGATTGCCCAGAGTCACTGGAAAACTCACCTGTGATGCGCTGTGTGAGCTGATCAAGCACATCCTCTGAGCGCACGGAAGCAGGCAGATGAGAGTCACTTGATGACGTAGCCATCAAACCTGCAGCCACAAAAGGTCCATGACGCCCAGAAGTCTGCTACGGATAAGGCTGATGTTCTTCACGACGCAGACCTGTGTTCTGAAGTTGTTGAAGTACGCTGTCCTTTTCTTGCTCTGCAGCACGCTGTGCAAACCAGAGCGCCTGCCTGCGCACAGCACATGACGGATCAGAAAGCGTGCATCATTGTATATAGCAGCAACGACAGGGTGTATGAGCCCCGCACCGGGCTCTCAGCTGTTCAACCATGCTGTGCTGCTTAGTCACTACTTGACTTGAACAATGCGCTCGGTCCAGAAATGCAACCTGTTGATATGACACACTCAGGGAAGCCGGAATTTGTGGTGCTGAAATTGGGTGAGTCTGGGAAGCCCAAGGTTGTCAGCCCATGGGGAAAGGCCCAGTCTCAAGGTTGATCGGTGGCGTTATAGGGCGCTTCGAAGCGTCCCTACCGGAGACCGAGGATTCCCCCCAAGGGGGTAAAGCGGGGTAAAGCAGTGGGGAACCATTAGCGATCATGTAGCGATCGCCAATCACTCCCGAAACCCCCCACGAGAACCTGGAGCGTTTGCTTAGGGAATGCTATTTGCGATTTGAGCGACCAAGAGCACGCAAGAGGGAACGTGTAGGCTTTGAGAAGGGGTTGTCAACGCAGAAACTGAAGTGGTAGGGAACAGGTAGTGTTTCATTAGAGAGTGTAATCCACAATTTGATTGTACGTACACAATTGTGTGCACAGTCTGCAGACATACTGTTTGCCAATCAGTTATGACTTTGGAACACATATCTATGATCAACTTGTAACACACAGTGTTGCACATGCATGCAGCTCCTCCCAAAGGACACAGAAAAGTCTGCCTACCAAAGCTTAAGCTGCGACAGCAGTGTAGAACAGCCACAGCACGACACATACAAATTGACTCATCACAACAAGACCACAGCAACTTGATTTTGACATGACACTTCAAATCAATCAGCAGTACTGCCTAATGGATAGCTATCTTATTATATACAACAAGAGCTCAGACCAGGCTGTCATCTCCAAACTGGCCACCCTCTTGCAAAAGGTGTGGTGCAGTCAGAAAGCTCGAGGTTTCGTAGTGCAGCACCCACACCCATGGACTGCCCATGCTGATGATGTCAGGGACTCGTGTGAAGCAAACTTGCTTGATAACCTTCTCTGCAGATACAACAGCACTCTGCCGTGCCTAAGGGCTGTCCATTGCGCTTGCCTTGATCAGCATCACATTGCTGCACTTGGGATCAGGTGCCACATCTTCTGCTCTGTACCACCAGACAAAGAAATACACAGCAGGAGCCGAAGCATGAGACAGACTCAGCTCCAACTTCAATTTAAAACTGCACTCCACACTATTCCACCAGCAAATCACAATGGCAGCAACAACGCTGTTCTGATAACAGATGCCAGACTCTGCATGCTCAGCTCTAGATCTCATGCCAAAAACCTCTGCATTGGTCCAGCTTTTGCACACAGAGGCCCAGCTGATAAATACCTTCTGCTGCTCCAGAGAAAGCTTATTGCAGTCAGCAGTGGATGTCTGCCAGTGGCAGAAGGGATATACCTCACCAGACCCCTTGCAATCTGCATGCGCATACAGTGTATTGGGCATCATTTCAATGTACTCATGCAGCCTCTGAGTCAGCTTCTGAAACAGTGCCATGATGCAACAGCTGTCATAGCAAAAGCGACCAGAAAATGTGTAGCACCAAATAAGCCTTAGCATAGGGTGTTGCTGACAGCTCCACCATCAGGGAAGAACGCATGGCAAGGCAGCAGGAAGACATATGAAATGACAGGTGGGCAGCAACAGATGCCATCTTGCTAGTGAGGCAAGCAGCAAGGCTGCAGTGAAAGAACAAACAATGCAGGTTGCAGAAGCGTTTACACCGTCAGGAGCACACAACAGTAACTGCAGGTCAGCAGCCACCACCAACCAGCATGGACAAGCACAAAGCCTAACCAAAACTTGCACAAGTGTTGGCAGTTCCAGGCAACAACAAGACGCACAAATATTGAGAAGAAGACGAAGAGACCTGCATGTTCCAGTACCTAATGCTTAGTGGGGGATCCTTCAGCCACTGTAGAGCTGGTTCAGCAGGTGGTGCTGCTCAATGGGCAGGCACTGATAGAAGCTGCCCATGATCCTACAGTGTCACCTAACACACATGCTGGCCTTGACATCTGTGTTCTGAGTGCCACTGGCCCAACTTACCTGCAAATTGTATGTTTGTGTTAAGTTACAGAAGCGCTGTGTCAATTGCACTTGTAGCCATGCACAATACGGCATCGTTCAATACTCATGAAGGGCTTGCTGAGCATGCAGCAAAGGAGACAACTGTTGCAGCAAGCGCTATACACCTGAAGCAGAGGTGTGATCTGCAACAGCGACTGTAGATGCATGTCATCCATGTACCTCAGCACCAGACAAAAATGAGAAGCTTCAAGCACAGAAGCCATGATTCTGCTCTTGATGTTTGCAATCCTGACCCTCTGCTCAGTATAGACTTCAGCATGTGCGAACAATCTTGGCTGAAACGCAGATGGCATGATGCTGCCATGGCTCACACCACTTGCAGTAAAACTTCACTGCAAGCAAAATATGCATTTTTGCTGCCCACCAGCATAAGTTACAATGCTGGCTTATTTTGAAAGCAGTTTGTTGAGAGAGATGCTACCATCGATTGGCTATCTCAAGGTGGAACAGCAAGCCACTTGAAGGAAATGCCTGTGGCTCATGGCGTGCAAAATTCAGCATCTGGTATACACACAAGCTGAGTGAAGTCAGTGGGTGTGTGCCTATAGGCTAGGCTGCATTCTGTGAGCTCAGCACATTTTTGCTGCAGATCTTCAGTTTGTGTCTTGGCCATCACCAACCCAACCCCAAACCCGGCAATAAATGGCAAAAATTTGGGCAGCAGGACCAGAGGGTACGGCTATTACAAGCAAGCCTTCAAATATGATCATGTCTCAGTACCAACCCTTCACACAAGCAAGCTGTGAAACGCGTTGTGAGGTGAGCGCTGCCACAACACACATGCTTTGAGCTACTTTGCTTTGTCATTGGCCCCTGTCTGGTGCACCACCTGCTGAGTTGAGTGCTTCAGGAGCTGACCTTCAGAAGCTGAGTTGACTGCTTAAAAAGCCAGGTCAGCAGGGCCTCTGGACCAAAGTTCTAGCTGCAGCTCAAAGTCAAGTTGAGTACTGGCCTGATCCTGCTATTCAGTCACTGGTTGGGCTGTTGCTGTTTGTGTCACTGCTGTTGCATCCACAGACGCTTGCCCAGCCCATGCAGTGGTGTGTGCTACCAGCTTCACTGTGTCTCTGTGATCTTGTGCAGGATGTTGGGAGAGCAGCAGTGGGATTTGAGGCATGAGGGAGCAGATGCGTTGCACACAGCATCACAGCAGACTCGTGCTAGTGGCAGTACTTGTGGGGACTGACTGGCTGCATGGTTGAAGACTCAAGATCACGTCATCACCAACCAGTGAGGAACAGCTGCACAGTTGTGTGCATGAACCTGTCTTGCTTTGTGTTAGTTCTGTGCAGTATAGCTCATAGCCTGTTTGTAGCCTTTGGTTCTGACTTGCACTTGTAACTATAGTAAAGACACCAATACCAAAAGCCTACAGATTCCCCCCCAATTCACTCCCGACAAAACAGCGGGAAAGTCGAGGTTTACCCTGCAAACGCTACCCGTTCACTATCGATTCCGTCATCATCCGTACACTGGAAAGCATTCGCTCCCGATTCCCTATCTGCTGATTCGCTACCGCAACGCTCAATGTCCCCACGAGTCAATCCCTCATCGAACGCTCACGAAACACACCCTGAACCCCCCCGCTTTACCCCCTTGGGGGGAATCCTCGGTCTCCGGTAGGGAATTCCCGATGCCTCTTGCACGGCAATTGCAAAGACTGAGGAGGGAGCCAGCTGCGTATATATACATGTGCATTACGAGCAGGTTGTTTTGGTCTCGTAGCAGGAGCAGCAAGCAGGGCAGCGGAATCTACGACCGCCGGTCAGGTTAATCGGCAGGCGACCTGTTCTTCAGACTGACTGTGCTCCCTGCAGCTGAAGCAAGCTGACACCCTGTCAACAAGCTTGCTATGGTCTGCATTAGAGCGGCAACAATCAATGATTTGTTGGCAATGCAAGCCTGCAACTTGCTTTGCCTGCCCGAAAACTATCAGCTGAAGGTGTAACAACTTGCTGTCTGGGATATTGGCTTTGCCATGCATCGCTTGACTTCCGTTGACGAAGTTCATGCTATGCAGTACTACTTCTACCACGTCCTGTCGTGGCCACAGCTTCTTCACGTGGCTGAAGACTACAACGGGCACATAGTTGGCTATGTGCTGGCAAAGATGTAAGTCAAATTGGCTGTGCTGCAACTCTTTCAACAGCTTTCAGACTCAAGTCTTACCCATGAGAGCATTGCCTGAAGATACATGCCGCGGTCTGCAGGGAGGAAGATGCTGCTGAACCTCATGGGCACATCACATCTTTGGCTGTTGCAAGGACACATAGGAAATTAGGCCTGGCATCAAAGCTAATGCAATCAGCTCGTAAGTCACATATGCTTGCTGTGCTTGTTGTCCTGGATGCTTGAGACAAGGAATCAAGATGTAATACTATGATTTGCAGACAAAGCTATGGCAGAGGTGTTTGGAGCACACTATGTGTCTCTGCATGTCCGAGTGACAAATCAGGCAGCATACCATCTGTACAGGGAGACCTTAGGATACGAGTAAGCTACAACCTGTCTCTTGTTGCTTGCAATGCAATCATGTACCTGGTATGTCAATGTGGGCCATTACAATGGATTGCAGCTGCAATTGCCGTATGCAAACAGACGACACCTGTCCTCCTGGAACCATGCTGGGGGTTTGCTCATTTGGTTCTACAAAGCTTGTGACTCTAGCCCACAATCCAACTTTGTGACATCATTATTGTTGTGCAGTGTCAATGACGTGGAGGAAAAGTATTATGCTGACGGTGAAGATGCATATGATATGCGCAAGCCCTTCAAGGATGTCAAAAGCAAGCCTGCCATACTGCCAAAGGGGTCTAGTCAACAAAAGCCTAAGCAAGCAAAAGCTAGACGGCCAGAAGTTGTGGAGCCTTCTGTGTCCCAGGTCAGCAACGACGAAGACCCATCAGCTGCAGCCCAAGATGAGGAAGCAGGCAGCAAATCAGCTGATACTGCCGATAAGACTGCTGTTGCTGGCACCACTGAAAGCAAAAGTGCACAGGCAAAAGCCAAGACGTCCAAAAGCAAGAAGCGATAACAGCTGTCTCATGTTCAGTAATGGGCAATTAGTGGTTATGCACTGTGTTGGCAGGGCAGTCTCCAGTGTGCATACAGCCGTCTCTTTTCAAGTCTGTGCTCGGTGACAAATCTGAACCAGGTCTTGTGAGATCTATCCACAGTATGCAACTCTGTCGTGTGGTCACTGATTGCTTGCGTCCATTTTGTAAAGTCTATTGACCCTTCAATGTGGGGTGCTGCAATGTTTTGCAACTCTGTAACCAAGTTTTCTCACTTTGCTGCTACTGACTAATGTGTGAAGGAATTCTGTTTGCAGACCACTGGTGGCCATGTGTAAAAGAGTTGCATTGTTTGCAGACCACTGGTCAGAGAATTGATAGCTGGGACACTCAGGCTTGGACTTTTGCCCCCTTAAACACAAAGGTTGTGATCCTCTCAGGAGAGAAGTCATGGGTTTGACTAGTCAGAACGCTTGTCTTGATCGGTTGTGTTCAGCATACACATATTGAATGTACGCTTGATGCACATATCAGTTTAGCTCAGGCATGCACTCAGAGAAGCATCAAGTGATGTTTCATTACAAAAGGATCGATCCAACGGACAGTCGTGTGAGACTAGATGAGTAGCAGTCTGAAGGACTTCATTTACAGTCCCTGCTTCCTCTTTGAACCTATCCCTTGTTGTCAGCAACCTGTTCTCAATGCGGACATTGAAACCAGGTGGGGAGGAATGTAACAAACTAGACACTCAGACTGCTACGTGTTTAATGAGCAGGTCCCTTCAGCTGATCCCTAAGCCGGGTCCGGGATTCACTCAAGTGAGGCTGAGTAGTTGAGCTTGCTCTCAGCCGCTGGTCGTCCCTGTAAGATATCTCATACTCACACTCTTGTGTGTCTACACACAGCCTAGCTCAGGACTTGCGCTATAGTGCAATATATCAACAGCATGCTACACCATGATGTTTGATATGGTTTGTCTGTGAAGCAGCTCAACTGTGCCACAAAGCAAAGCACTAATCTGGCCATCTTTCCGATGACTTTGCTGGAGAAACTTGAAAGTCACGTCCTGTTACTAAGCAAACATTTGGTTCTGACTTTTTGTAACATCTATAACACACTAGGGTCCCATCAGGATATACTGCAAAAATTTTGCTGCCAATGCGAGTATGACACATGGCACATGCACGCTCCTCGCTCGTCAAAGCTCTTCTGGAGAGCAACTGCAGCCAAACATCCCAAATGTCAACCAAAAAAAGGCAAAGCCAGCATGCACGTCAGTCCTCAGTTGCAAAACACAGTCACAGCAGTGTACATACAACAGCATACCTCAGCTCTGTCAACCGATGCTGACAGACTGCAGGCTTTGTGCAAGCTCCTGATGATGCTCCCCTGCCGGTGGCGATGCAGGCGCTCACAAAGCAGATGAGACAGTATGTCAACTCCTGCTGACAGCAGCATCTCCTCTGATAAGGCTCCAAGCACCTGCACAGGATCCAGGTCTGCCCCTGCAACCCACCAGCAATTTTGATGGCAGCACATATGCTGCTGTTACTTTAGCAGCATGCATGGCAGGGGTGTGAATGCTGTCATGGTGGGCAGACTTGCTGCTGTTGTTGAAAGGCACACACAGTACAAAGCGTCCAAAGCGAAGGCTGTGCAAGAACCCACTGTGCACTCTCCCGTATGCGGACAACTTGCTCAGACAAACAGCAATCGCTGTTCTGCTGCTGGCAATATGAGCAAATCGCATGCAGTTGCTGTACAAAGCAAACACAGAAAGTATGGCCTGCCTACTGCAGACATGTTGGTGGCCAACACTCAGGATGAATCAGGACTAGTCAGGCTGGTGACAAGCTACCCTGTCTGATTCAGACTGGTGACACTGCAGTGATGTGATGTTGCAGTAAGGGCAGGAGGTAACCTTGAGCAGCCAGAAGGTGGCAGGCCTGAGCAAACATGGGGGGGCGGCCCTGGCCGGGGTGCAGCAGCATGTCCAGCAGCAGTGCATGAGTGGCTTCACCACCTTTCAGCCCTTGTTCTGCACAATACCTCTCTGCCTCCACCATGTCTTCAAGCTCTATTGCTAGTATTTGCAGTGCTGCTGTGTCATCGCCCACCTGTGGCAACAATGGTGTGACAAAGTTGCTGCACAGCCTTTGCTCTGGCCTGATTAGGCCTTGCAATTGTCAAGACTTGTGCTGTAAGTGTGCAGATACAAACCAAGACCAGGCTTTGCAGAACAGCTGCAGACAGTTGCAAGGGCAAGCTACAATACATTCGGAAAATGCTTTCAACCATAGCTTTGCAGGTCAGGCAGCAACCTATGCATACTGTGTCAGCACTGCTGCAGCCTGGCAGACAATGCATTCATTGCTGTGCTTAATGAGTGCTGTCTAGTCTGACGGGGTGTAAAAGGTGCAAGCCAGCATGAGTACAGAGAAGTGGCCTTGAGCAGATATGCACAACAGGAGCAGACCTTGCTGTGCAAGACGACTTGCTCTTGCCAGAGTGGACTTCCTCGTATGCGAGCCAGCACCAGGCGCGCATCATACCGGCTGGACTGCTTCAGAAAGCTCCTTAAGCGGCCTTGTACCTCTGCCAAAGCAGGGCTCCCAATCTGGTTGACAGCTGCCTGATGGCCTTGGCTAGAGGCTGGAGAGGCTTCCATGTTAGCACCTGAACTGCATGCAAAAGATAGTGTGTTCCAAAGTCCGGAGAGCGCCAATGATAGCATCAATACTCGCAGCAATGATTAACCCTATCTGTGGAGTCTCAGCTGCAAGGCAAAAGACTCAGGTGGCTAGGTCATGTTTTCAGGATGCCTAACGATAAATTGCCTAAGAAGCTTTTGTTTGGTGAAGTCAAGGGGCTTCGCCCACCTGGCCGCCCTAGGTCTAGTTGCAATGATGTTGCATTAGGTGATTGTCAAAACTGTTGTATTAGTAGGCCTTACAGGGATGCACAAGACAGGCTGCTCTGGAGAGACAAGACTTGTCCTGCACATACCTGGCTCATCATGAGCTGGAAAGCGTTTTAATTATTATTATTATTATTATTATTATCATTATTGATGATTAAGCAGCTGATGCAAGCAGTAGACAGGCTGCATTTTTGTGGCAAAGATGTGTGTAATTGCTGTACTGGCTGTACCTTGCAGATCCAACATCTAAGCAAGACCCTATCGGCACTGTTTAGCAGCGTGCTCACATTGTGCCAGATGGAAGAAATGATGGCCCTGCTCTGTTATGCTACAGAGCAATGCCCACTCCTTTGGCTTGTTTGCAGGGTATGCTCATGCTGCCTTCCCATGGCTTTGCAGACAAAACCTGCTGAGTATTCATGCAAAGCTACCACACCAAACGATGTGCTTCGTGCAGGACTGCACCTGAGGTGTGGGGCGTTGACAACAGCTGCAGGGCAACATCGGCCAGGGTGAGAGCCAGCTCAGTGTGCAAAGCGGCTTGTGAGCTGCCTTGTTGGCAGACGAGGTAGTCCAGGTAGCGCCACAGCAAGTCAGGGGAGGCCCCCTCACCCCGCACCAGCTTCAGCCCAGTCTCATCATCAACCTCCCTTGTCTGTCACATACCAATGACAACTGGGGCAATGACAGTTTTGGCAATGACGGTTGGGGCAATGACAGTTGGGGCAATGACAGTTGTGGCAATGACAGTTGCGGCAAGCAGAAGACATGTTCAAGAGGTGTGTGACACGCTGCACATGTCTGAGGACACAATTGGAAGATGATTGGGAAGCATGCGATGCAGCCATGTAATGAGTGCAAGCTGGGAGTTGTCCATTGCATGCTTCATGGTTGTGTTCCCTTCTGTTTGGTGGTTGTGTTGCAGACAGAGAGCATGATTGCATGCAAGGCATGATTGCATGCAAGGCATGATTGCATGCAAGGCATGCAGTGCCAACATCGCCACAGCGGTAGATGCAAGCGACAACGTTACTTCCTAAGATTGCATGCTGTTCAGGATCACATGCTTCTCCTTCACTTCAACAAGCAACCTCAGGCCTTCTTTGCCAACCGCATGCTCAGAAAGCTGTCTCAGGCTGGTGCAACCTGTGACCTCATGCGCAAAGCCAAAGTTGGCTGGAAGACCTACTACAGTCATCTGCAGATAGCTAGCTTTGGCAGCATGTCAATGTCACTGAATACAGTGCAGCCTTGTACAGCATGCTCTGCCGGCTGTGACCAGCAGCGTGTTGTTTCTGGTGTGAGAGTGTGCTGCGAGAGTGTGCTGCATGCATCAAGATATGGCTGGTGGGGTACCTTGAGCACTGAGAGGGCATGCTTGGGGGAGGCAGAGATGAGCCAAGGCAGGTAGGTGAGCACCACAGCAGTGGGTGCAGCATGTCTGTTCAGCAGCACTTTGGTAGCCCTCTGTACGGCACTCTGCTGCCTCTTCAGCTTCTCGCCCTCAGTGCCCTGATTGTCATCTGCAATCTCCTGCACAAAATGCTTCACCAGATAAACAACATTGCCTTTTTGTACACAGCCACCTGTCCTGACACTAATGTCTCATGCTCAGGGGTCACGTCCATGCACAACACATCATGCTGCTTGCTGACGGACCTCAGACTTGCGATGTGTGATGTAAGCAGGCGCTTGAGTGCATTGCAGATTTGACACTGTGGCAGTTTGACACATTGCAACAAAAGGGAAGTCCGTTAAGTGACAAGCTCAACAGCAACACAGCATCCCATAACAGAGTGGCACATAATTAGTCCTTGACATGCCAGACAACAAGACTGACACCATCATTGCGCCCTCTACAGACCAACAGCAATCAACAGGAACTGGATGAATGGTATGCCTTGGCAAGTACTCTGATATGTTCCACGAACAGACCAGGTGGTGGAAGTAGAATTTACATGGACTGTCCTTCATCACCATCATTCCACACTGTCTAGTAGGGCTGCCAGACCTGCCTAGGTAGGCACAGTCATATGGATTGTGACCAAAGCACAAGCCTGGACACAGGGACTGACCTTCCAGAGAGCAAGGCCAGCAGCAGGCTGCCCAGCAGCAGCATACAGCTGCGCCAGCGTGTCAGACTGGCCCTTCCTCTGCAAGAGGCCTGCCACCACATCTGGCGTCACCTGCTGAGGCCCCTCAGCAAAGCTAGCCAGACGAGATTCATCATCCAGCTCTGCTAGCAGGTACACCAGCAGTGTGTCAATGCCATCTGCTGCATCCACACCCTCCCTTTCACGCACCTGAAACAAATCAGTCTGCGTTCGGGCAAATACTTGGGGAGCAGGACTGTGTTATCGTGCTAAATATCTGAGCCGCGCTTCATGACTACCTGTGACTTGCCTGAAACGCATGCATACCTTGGACTGCAGCAAATGTGTTCAGTCAGTCACCTTGCAGCTACTGCTTAGAATTCTGTAGGCTATGCAGAAACCAAGTGGGACAACATCTCACTTTGTGCAGGATCAAGCAGGGTCATGGTGAGTCCCTGGTGGCACTTGCAACAACGCAAAAGTGACTGACCTCAAGCAGGTACTCAGCTATGCTCTGCATGGCCTCCTGTTCCAGCAGGGTGCGTGTCTGTGGCTGCGCCTCCCCAGCTAGCAAAGCATCCAAGGGCGGCAAGGGTCTGTGCATACCCCAGTACCCTTTCCGGGGTAGCTGGTCCACCCAGGGGGCTGTGACGCTGGGAAACAAGGGGAACAGCTCCATAGGCTGGAATAACGACAGGCTGCACTGTGGCAGTATGCGCATGGCATCCTCAAACCTCAGCTCTGCAGGGACAACCACTGCGTGACGTCCACTTGCAAGGTCACACATGTGTGACTGAGGCATCACATGTCTTTTTGACTGTGACTAACATTTAGCAGGGGAGACCCTGTGTGAGTTGACAGATGTGGGCGTATGGACAACGACTCTTCCAGTTTGCCACCTTAGATGCACACCATTCTGGAATGCAAGCAAGTGCAGACAAAAGGGGCGAGCTGCGACAAGCGTATCCTCTACAAGACCATCCATTGATTCTGACAGTGACATTGCAAGACACATGTTGGGCACACTTTGAACTGGCAAGCTTGACAGGCAATATGTCTAACGTGATGAAAAGCTTCTTTCAGCTCAGGCAGAAGCGGACAGCATGGACCTTTCAACAGTCAATGGTTGTGTTGCAGCAGCAGCAGCAGCAGCAGTAGCAGCAGCAGCAGCTGCAGGGCAGTGTACACAACTGATAGCATGTGACCAGTTGCTCAGCACAATTGGGAAATACAGGCTTATTCAGGGGACAGGCTGACAGGGAAATTGCATGGGGTTCACCATGCAGCAACATGAGGGCAGTCTGAGCAAAGGCCGTTTCAGCCCAAGGAGCTCCGTCTGCAGCGCATACATTGGCCAGGTTGATAGCTTGCTCGTACTGCCCTGCCCTCAAAAGGTCTTTTGCCTGCTCATCCAGTGCGATAGGTTGGAAAAGCATTACCTGTACACAAGCAAACCTTGAAGTGGACACAATACATCGTGTCAGTTACAAGCAGAAAAAGGAATTGCTGAAGACATGTCTTGCGGTGCACATCCTCTGGAGCCACAACTTGTCAGCCATGCTCTGCTTAACATGTTCCCTTGTGTGAAAAGACACTCTTGAGACAGAATGAGACAAAACAGGATTTGCCCAGGACATTGCTCCAACAACTTGTTGACGATGATTTCATAATGCAAATTGCAAATTGGCACACAGACTTACCTTCTGCAGGCCAGAAAATAGGACACAGCTGCCCTTGTTGTTGTAGGCAGTGATTATGGACTGACCAGGAGAGGGGGTGACCCCTGGGGGGTAGGGCAGGCTCTGAACCCAGGAAGCAGAAGTACGGTCGTAGACATGGACACCATCTGTGCATGCTGCCAGGATATACAGGCCTGAGGCTGCTAGGGCTATTGGGGTAGAGGGAAACGTGAGGGCTGATTGAGCTGGCTGCCCTGAATCATTGATAACCACTCCCACTTCATCCTGTTGAGTAGCACGTGCAAATTGATTAATAGTACCCAGGTACTTCACCTGTAAATGATGATTGTGGGCTTGTCGACAATACACAACAGTGCCATATGGTGCAAGGCACTTGGACAAACCTTCTTGCTGTTAGTACTATTGCTATCATTATACCTGACTAAACCACACCGGAGGATCATACCTGCCTTTGCTCGCAAGACTCATGATAAGGCAACATTTCAAATGACAACAAGGATGGTGTGAAGGGCGGAACACTACCATGAGCAGGACTGCCAAGTTGGCAGAGGGGATGGATTGGACCAGGGTAGGTGACGGTGCGTCCTCTGCCAAGGCAAACAGCTGTGTGCTGGTGCCTTGTGTTGGCTGCAGCAGCATGTACCTCAGCGAGGTGCACAGCACCACCTTCTGCCCCAGCCACGCCATAGACTGCACGGCACAACACACACACACACACACACACACATATTACCTCACTCACAGAGCTCTTTTGGGCTACATCGACTCGCACCCGTCACATTGCCTTTGCCAATACAACCTGGCAAAGTCTGCAGCAGTGTACCTGACAGCCGCAGGATTGCAAGGCAGTAAGCATGCATACATTGCGATCAATCAGACTGCACAGAAAATGCGTGGTTGTATCGCAAGCATGAGGCACAGGATGAGGTGATGGAATTGAAGTGAGCACCTTGATGGTCAGGCTCTCTGCAATGTTAGCTTGAGAGACACACAGAGCTGAGGAGCCAAAGGGCGAGCCTGCATCTGCGCCCACCAGGACCTCATACACCATGACTCGGGCATTGCGCTTGTTGGCTCGCATGGCTACAGCTATCCTGGGCGGGTACTGTGCCCAAGGGCTGACAGCCATTGCTGACACTGCCTGCGCACACATCTCATGCTCACATGCACTGCAGCAATCATGACAAAGAGTTGGTCCAGTCAAGACAGAAAGGAAAATAGATGGAGCAATCAACAAATGAGAAGGACAGCTCCACCCATGTTGATATGTGCTGCAGCAGTCGATAATGCAGCATTTAGGGCTGCAATAATGCAGCATTGGGCAGCTTTTGCTGCGGCTGCAAGCTGCACTGCAAGATGCACTGCTGTCCATTAAGAGTTTGATTCTGCTGTAGCAGACAAGTTGGAATGCATGTAAGACTGAGGTTTTTGATTGCATCAAGTTTGCAGGTGCTGTGTTGTAACAGTGCTTTTTGCTTGCTGTCAGTGCCGTATGAGGAGTTATTTGTGACGTTGCTATGCTTGTCTTAGGCACCGTGACGCCTCGTTTTTGATACAATTGTGTTGATGCAGCACTGGCATGCCAACAATCTTGCATGCAGATATTGTGCAGGCGCAAGCAGACATCCAACTGTGGCAGCAATTCTCATGCCGTATCAAAACCTTGCAAGCATGCAAAGGAAGTGAACAGATATGGGTGTGTGTACACCATGTGCTTTGTGTGCCTGCTGCCTGGATACCTTGATGTTTGGAATGCTGTGTCCTTCTAGCGATTCTTGGTCCAGGAGCAACAGCTGCCCATCGCACACTAGTGCTAATCGGTGGGCTGAGTGCAAATGACATATGTCTTGAACTGGCTGCAGTTGCGATGCATTTTACGTCCAGAGTCTGGAGTTAAATGCATACATGCATGCTAGCTAGGAAGGTTTGCGCAGCCTGACTATACCTTCTTTCCTATATGCTTGCGTGCGCGTAAGGAAGCTCTGACACCATGCTGACTGCAAACAATGCTGTGCTCTTCAAACTGGCCATCACTGAGGCCTAGGTATAAGATGCGAGCGTCTTCACTGACAGCTACGCTGGAAATTTTCGAGCTTTTGGAGCGGTGATCAAGGGCAGGCCACAGGTCAAACGCCGTCCGCATGCTCACCGAACGACATGGCGAGCCCTGATTTGCCTAAGCTGAAGTGGAAAATCTACTGGGTTGGCGTCAGACGCGGACAAAGTCGACGCTGTTGCCAGGATCAGGTGCATGCGAGTGCGCATGTGCAAATTGCCGGTGCTTACAGGCGGACAGACCTGATGCGTATCGCGTACTGAATGGCTAGATGATGCAGACAAGCGACGGGTGGCAGTGACTTAGCTAGTCCTCAGTGATCGATTCTGCGAAAGCTCACCTGTTGAAGACGAACGGCAGAAAGCATTCTCCCACGAGTGCACAGCTCCTTAGTTCCTTAAACTGATTGCCTCTGTCCGGCTAAACGCGAAAGCTACGGGCTATAGATCCATCTGTGAGTAAAAGTCTGCTGGGACAAGTCTGACTTTTGGGTAACTACCGCCACTGCAGATACTTGTGCTAGGATGGCCTCTAGAAAGCGAACGTTGCTGAAGGTCATTATACTTGGAGACAGCGGGTGCGATGCAGTCGTCATTCTGTGTGACGTAGTCAGATGCTTGCCCATCAGAGTTTTGCAGCATCTTTGCCTGCTTGCAGTGTTGGGAAAACCTCTCTGATGAATCAGTACGTGAACAAAAAGTTTTCAGCACAGTACAAAGCGACCATTGGCGCTGACTTTCTGACAAAGGAAGTTGAAGTTGACGACAGAGTCGTCACTATGCAGGTATGTGATGTCTCATGTGCCGGATATTGAGCCTGCTATCCCTGGCAACACTGGTTTTAGCCTGACCTGTGACTGCAGATTTGGGACACAGCTGGCCAAGAACGTTTCCAAAGTCTAGGAGTGGCATTTTACAGAGGAGCAGATTGCTGTGTTTTGGTATATGATGTAAATTCTCAGAAGACCTTTGACAACCTTGAAAACTGGCGTGACGAATTTCTATCACAGGTATGCATTCATGACAAGGCTGAACTCACTGCTGTGATGGAGATACATGAGAGGCTCAAGTTCAAAGTTTAATTGCAGGCCAATCCTGCTGACCGAGAGCACTTTCCATTTGTGCTTTTGGGCAACAAGGTAGACCAAGAGGGAGGCAGGACGCGTGTGGTAAGTAAACATGTCGTACTGTTGTGTCAGCTCAAATTATGCCATGCATCACATTGACAACAGATCTTTGCAGCATTTCAGAAACTGGTATGCATAAGTACGCATGTGATATGTGGTGCTTTGTTGTTGAAGCCCCTCATGACCTGATCAGACAGACACTGCCCAATCACGAGATGTCAAACCTGCTCAGTATGCTGCAGGTTCAAGAGAAGAAGGCAAAGCAGTGGTGCACCAGCAAGGGCAACATTCCCCACTTTGACACCAGTGCCAAGGAGGCCACAAACGTGGAGACAGCCTTTGAGTGCATAGCCAGAAATGCCCTTTCCAACGAGGCTCCAGAAGACCAGTAAGCCCATACTCTGTGTTGCTCTTCCTTGACAAAGTCTGGTACCAAGCTGTCCTTCCAGAATTACACCCTGCTGTGATTTGGCTTCTTTTGCTGGCAACTATCATTTCCTTCTTTGCTGTGCAGGTACATCCCAGATACAGTTGACATGAATGCTCAAGCAAGACCTGGCAGGAAGGCAGGCTGCTGCGGATGAGATCTTGCATGTGTGCAAGCGGCATTGTGTCGCAACACAATGCCTGTATCATAATGCACTTCAACGGTAGCCAGTAGAATGCAGGGTAAACATCATGCACTGGCAACATGCTGACAGCTAGTCTGAACAATCACTGACACTTGTATACTCCATGGTCATCTATCATGTCTGGTCATTTGTTTAGCTTCCTTACACTGCATCTCATTATCTCTCAGCAGTGGCTCCTATTATTATGGTAGCATTGTGTCCCTCTACAGGAATGTTGTGTCGCAGATATCATGTCAACAATACTGTACAACCCTGAAGTTTTCACTGCTGGCGCCTAGATCACCAAAAGTCAGCTGACTCACTATTGACATCGCGTGTAACAGGATGGACAGTATGCACCCTGATACGCTAGCATAGACTTTTAGGCCCCATCCCGTGACACTGCGCCCAATTGAACGCTGACACAAATACTTGTGGCAAGGTAAGATGGTCAGGAATGCCTAAATTGTTTATGCCCTGCATAGTTGATTTGTGTCAAGGTGTAACATGGTCAGGATTACAGTATTGACACACCACGTGCCACACAAAACAAGTAATTTATTAAACCACTGCTGTGTTTACTCATGTGACATCCTGGATCACAGTCGAAGGTCATGAGTTACAGAATCTAGAAAGTCGGTTCTGTGTGTCAGGCACGCTTTTGCATGCCAGCATCGTGCTGAGTGCATGAGGAGATTTTGAAGAGGCTGATACAACTTTCCGTTGCCGCTTATGCACTACACTGTAGGAGTGTGCGTCTTGTCCATCTGAACAATAGGTTTCTTGAGTAGCTGAATGCTGAATGTCACAGGCTTCATTGACATTGTGAATCTTGGTCAATCTGGTATCTGATTCCTGCTGCTGTGTGCTTTCACCTTCAAAAAGATCATAAAGCCGCCCTGGTTGCAAAAACCAGCCAAACACGGAGTAGCGAGGCTGACTGGAAGACACTGGAGTGACTTGATGATATCTGGGAACCTTGAAGGCAATGATGGAATTGAATTGCGGGACATAGACCTGCAGCATCAGTAAGCTGTCTCGTGAGCACCCTGTGACACACTCAAATGCAAGCTAGTAATTATCAAGTAGTGCTTTGTGCAGTCAGCAAGATGTGTGAATACGTGGCTCATACTTTGTCAGTTACGCAGTCCCGCAACAAGCCTCCGTTCTCTGCTGTCCAGTCTTTGGTGAGGTAGTAAATTACAGCAATTGTTCTAGAGCACTGCACGACGTCCCCATCCTCCATCTGCACATCTGTGTATGCTCTGTCATCGTGAGGAGCAATATGGTGGCCTTGTGTATACCTGCAAAGCAGCTTCAGCATGAGCAAGTGGGCAGCAGCTACTTCGTGCTTTGCAAACTTTAAGGAATAATGGAGCTTCCGAAGTGTGCAGCTGAATAGTGGTAAAAAGAGGACACTACCTGGCAACAGAGAAGGTGTTTAGCTCTTCTGGTAGCAGAAGATGAAACAGCCTGAACAGCTGTTCTAAACCTGGTGCTGCAGATGGGTCTTTTGTGGATAGGAAGCCGTGTGAGATATCATTGCGCTTGACATCATCATCAGCACTTGTAGCCTGCCATTTTGCCTGCAACTGCTGCGCGTAAGAGGGCAGAGCGACACACACCATATGCGCAACACCTGCCTGAAAGAAGGTGGTGCCAAATGGCATTTAGGGCAGGCACATACCTCAGGCACTTGCTGCAGAACCCTCAAGGCCCCTTCGGCTATATTGGTTGGCAGGAAATCAGTCAATTGAACCAGGCCATCATTTTGATCAAGTTGCTCTTCAAGATCATAGCGAGCAAACCACTTTGAAACTTTCTTGTACGACTCTGTCCATGACAGAAAGGTATCCAGGTTGGGCGAACTAGGAGCTTTCTGATGCTGCCTGCGCCTCTTCGTCATTGTGCAAAGCAACCCAAGGGCTGGTATGCCTGCAGCTCGCTGCTTTGACTTGCACAGCTGACTGTGTAAAGACGCTGGTAGCTTGTGGGAAAGACGGCAGACGCCGCTAAATCAATGTTTCCAACGCAATATTCCCTTCAAATATTGAAAACGGTTTGTGTATGGATCATACGAGAACTTGCGAAGTTAAGGCTGCGTGGGGAAGGGCAGGGTCAAAGTGGCCAGCGTCTGAAGCTTACGGTTAGTGCGAATGATGTCTATATCCAGTGAGCTCAACATGAAGAGACGCGGCTTACTCACGGATTGTACTGCTCTATTTCGGACGTGCATATTCCCTCAAACACGCGTGCAGCAGTACAGTCCAGTACAGTCACTCCCCTTTGTGGTTTCGGAGACTGACCGGCGAAACTCCGCTTTCGATCGCTCGGTTCCAGGGTGTCCAACTGTAGCCTGCAAGCCCATTCTGTTGACTTGACTTGACTGTTTAAAATCGTCCGAGTTTGTCACCGCGCAAGTAGCTTACTGATAGTGAGGCTGTGGTTACCATATTCACGTGCAATGTCGACTCTGCCCTACCTCGGGTCTAGCGTTCGCCTCCCACCTTTCCGCAATGGTCAGACAAGTCTTGTAAAGCCTCGTCAGCAGTCACAACGCTGCCAACATGTCAACAGGCAGGCACAAGTCACAAGAGCCGATGGCTTTCAAAACCTGATCAACCGAATATCGGAGGCAGTCACCAACTCTCCTGTTAACAACCTGAAAAAGAGGATTGCGAAGGTTCAGGCAGGCGACTATGATGAGGCAGCAACCAGAGCAAAAGTGGACAATTACCTCAATGACAACCCTGTGAGCACCTGTGAGACACGTCGCTACAACTTTGCTGACCCCCAACAGTAAGATGGTATGTATTGCTGTTCAGGTGGTTGTGTTTAGTTGGACTGGCTGCCCCTTCTGTAAGAATGCTAAGGCCTTGCTTGATAGCAAGGGCGTCAGATATACCGCCGTTGAGCTCAATACAATGGATGATGGCAATGCAATACGTGCACAGCTTGCTCAGGTAGGCCAGCATGTTGCAGATACACTGCAGGTGCCCACACACTGCATATTAGAAGCTGTTGTCATGCAGATGACTAACAGAACATCAATGCCTAACATCTTCATCAAGGGCAATAGCTATGGTGGCTGCAATGATGGTCCTGGGGTAGCAACTCTAGATAAACAAGGAAAGCTCATTCCCTTGCTCAAGCAGGCTGGAGCATTGTGAAGGGTGCTTGTGTAGCTCTAGGACATATGATATGTGTTTTCACTAGCTTTAGATTTAAAAAGGAAGCATGATGGCAGGCATGCAACTGCCAGCAGTAAAATAGGATAAGACTTTCAGTGCTTGGCACATGTAACAGGGCTATATATCAGTTTTCAACTAAACATTGCCTTAACTGTCTGTAACTGGTTTGATGTCAGAGATGCACACAAGCCTTCAAATCCAGCAGGATCACTGGTGTGGATGGTCCGTAGGTGCTGCGCAATGTACCCGTCCAAGTCTAAATGCGACAAAGGATCATCACTGTGCTCATCCTTGTCTCCAGGGGCTGACATAATATCTTCCAGATCTGCATTAAACCACCGACAGTTGTTTGGCTTGTCTTGTTTAGAGTAACAAATGCAATCTCCACCATTTGTGTGCCAGAATGTTGCATCTGCTATAGGTTGCCACATTTTTAGCATGCCTGCTGCTAGCAATATGCACCTGTTGCCCAAACGCTGTCAAGCCTGGCAAGCTGTGCATGCCATGACTCGTGCCCGGTAGTGGCAGCAGCAGGCCTCACAACAGGCAAAGCGAGGCTTGCCTTGTGGCACCTTACCTAATCCTAGGTAGTTGCCTGAGAAGCTGGCACCGTCATCATCATCGTCATCATCATCATCCTCATCTGCCCATTCTTCACTGGTCTCGTTGTACAGTGTGCTTGCTTTGTGACCTGCTGCAACAAAATAGTCTGAACCACAGCAGCCACCATCTGTGTCTACAGCTGTACTCATCCACAGTAGCAACAACCCCAATGATCTGGCATATCAAAGTGTCAACTGAACCCTGATAAAGACAAGTGCAGGTGACATCGTTGTGCTGCTGATTGCCTACATGCGGTCTTGGTTGCTGTGAACAGTTTCAAGGCTAGTGGAATGGACATTCAGCAAGGACATCATGTGCCAAAGGCACAGGCGTGACACAAACACGGTTGTGAGATTGGTTGTGTACCAGCTGCCTTCTGGGATTGCTGGGATTCTGATACAGAGTCAGCCAGCATGGCAATGAGCTTGGCAGGTAGCGGCACCATCTGCCACTGCTCAGCCTGTTGCTTGGCGCGCGCTCGCGTCCTGATTTTGCTGTTCACATCTATTCGTTGTCCTTTCACCTGTAGCACCATATCAACCCATACAATTTTAGGAACTTACACAACATGAACGACCTGTTTAGACCAAGCAGCAGCATGTCAGACATTTGCCAGTACCTGGTGGCGTGAAAACCATGCCTGCCTGCCCAGGTGGAGTTCTCTGACTATTGCAGCAGATTCCAGGCAAACAGATGCATTGCATGAACCTATGAGCTGAGCACGATCACAGGCTTACTGCAGACGTCAGTAAGGACCAATTCTTGACAGAGACAAAGACCTGTAGAGTCATGAGGCCAGTGTGGCAAAAGTTCAGCAGGATACGGTGGAAGAGTAATGGCAAGAAAGGCTGCCATGCATGAATGTCATCTATGTACAGTTCTAGCTATATACGCGCTGCAGATCAAAACTGTTCCAGCATGAACAGGTGCCTTACACTACCATCTCACTATCATCGCTGCAGGTGTAGACAGATACTTTTGTGAGGAGCAGGGAAACCTGGAGGGCCATTAGGGCTGGGTGGCGAGAGGCCAGCAGCTGCACTAGGGCTGTGGTCGCCAGGTTGATCCTGTACCTGCCCACAAACTCCAGTTGCCGCTCAATCCATATGCCCATGACCGCCTCCAGCGCATTGCCACGCCCTCCTGCACAGCTGCACTCTTCTCACACCCTGCTTCTGCCTAGGCTGACAGATCAGGACCAGCTGCATATGGCCTCATGCACAACAACTTGGCCCAGTTGACGTTGCCTTTACAACTTTGTGATTGTCACACATGCAAACACAAGATGCAAACTACACAAAGGGCTGCGACTGATGTATGTGGGTGGTCAATTCAAAATGAGCAGCATGCTCAAAAAATCAAATTGTCGCCAATCCAGCTCCCAACAGCCTTTTGCTGCTGCGCTCCACTCTCCCCTGCATTCGGAAGAGGAGATGCCCATACAGATCATCCAGCAGCAGCATGTGAGCAGGCAGCAGGCGCACCTGGACCAGGCTGGGCAGCTAAGCAGTCGACCAGCTGATTGGTGTTGATGAGGGCAAGCTGGGCCAGCACCAGCAGCAGGTGCACCACCAGCGGGGAACTGTCAGAGTCTGCCAGCTTAGTCACCAGAGGTGGCAGCAGTGCTGGCACAATGGGACCCACCTGCATTACACACCATCCACTCGTACCATTGCACAGATGGAAATTGGCCTGGCGCTTGATCACCATGCACACTTCTGCATGGGAGCCTGTTGTCAAGCCCTCATAGACACTCTCACCAGCAGAGGCTAGGCTCATGGTTGCACAAGGTATCACAGCAGCATTGGCTAAGCACAGTCAGCCAGAGCTGCAGCCATAGAACTGTGGCCCAGGGGAGCAATCCTGCAAGAAGCTTCTTCACAGATCTGATGTGGTCAGCAGGATGACTGTGGTGACACAATGATGGTGCTCACATTGAAACAGCCTTGCAATGGCATGCTGCTGCTTGCAGTGACACCAATTTAGATAGATTGGACATGCGTCGTGCTGTCACAGCCATTGCAGCAACCAGTGCACAGCCTGTAGCAATACCAGGAATCTCAAACAGTTCAAGCACCAATTATTTGCCTGTAATTTGTGATACATCACTTACTTTGCCTTTGGCTATGAGACAGGCAAGGTTTCAGTGGATAATTAAGAGTTTCTGGACTGAAGTCGAGCCTTTTGGTAGTCCCAAAGGACAGGAATGCAAGCTGTACCTGAGCAGGCATTTTCAGCAGCAGCTGGTGTATGAGACCGCCAACATACAGGGAAGAAGAGTCGCCCATGTCAGGCTGCAGCAGGCGGCTCACCACCTGCAGCAGCCCCTGCAGGGTGTCGTGGGGGTTGGCACCCCCCCAGGACAACATGTCCACCCCTGCAATGCCAATCAGTGTCCTGCATGCACCATCCAAATTCACTGATCAGCTTTGTGGGGCCAGTGTACACAGCTTACGAAGCATAGCTGAATAGATGTTAACTGAGTGCAGCCGCACGACACTTTATGTCAGCTCTAAGGAGTCAGCCCTTCTGCATGTGCCAAGCTCCACAGCCATCAATGCAGGGCACACATTGGGATATCAAACACATGCACAGAAAGGAGAAGCTCACTCACTTTAGATATTGGCAACAGCTCTGTAAAATGCCAGAGTCGTGGTGGTGCAGCATAAGGGCTTGTATGTGGGGCCCCACCAGAGCCTGCATCTGCTGGGCCTGCTCTGGCCTGGCTGGCTTGGCCAGGCTGACCAGCACGTCCAGTGCACCCTCCACCAGAATGCTGCTGTTCTGGTTGGCATGGTAGATGATGGAAGCTAGGATTGGCAATATGCGTGCCTGTGGTATGCACAAGATGGTTAGTACATTGGTGCAGTCCTGGCACAGAGGGTCTGCTGTAGAGCTCCAGCCGAGAATGGAGGCAAAGTGATGTAGACGACGTATGCGACAGCCCAGGCAATTTGGCATGACAATCTGCTCGTAATCCAGTCATGAACAGCTTCAGGTTGACTTCATCAGACAGGCAACACACGCTGTAGCATGAGACACAAGGTTGATTCGATCTTAGACAAATGTAGAGGACTGCACAACTGAACCACTGGGTAGATGTTTGGGCAATCACATGGCAGGGCAGT
>JAABUP010000665.1_pt1 | contig 73796 bp, 102 predicted proteins | sample 5559201 | NCBI WGS metagenome assembly JAABUP01 (sample SAMN10711887, study PRJNA513373) | rock metagenome | isolation source: Antarctica rocks | place: Antarctica | reverse complement strand
TACTGTTTGTACATCGGTGTCACCAATCAGCCGCCCGCATTTCTGCACCGGTAAAGTTGTACACAGCAAGTCGTGCCGGTTGACTTGCTGTGACTAGAAGGACCGCCGCTTGCAGACTGGCTTGCAGACAGATTTGCATGTCGAAATCTTTACCATTTTGCCATTTCCCTTGCTCTTTTTTTATACTTATAAGCATCTTGTGGATACCTGTAAGGGGCAGCCTGCTATTGAGAGCGTGACCTTTTCATGTGCTTCAACCTTGAGAGCAAAGTGCTTTAGACCCAGTGGTCGTATAGCCTGCAGACAGGTGAGAGGGCTTGCACGCTGTCAACAACGTACAACAAGATGAACAAAACAAGCTCCAGGAAGAGTGCACACCGGTCTGGCACTAAGTTGCCTCTCCTGCGCTCTCAAGGTTGGAGCACACAATGAGGTCACAGTTTCAATAGCAGGCTGCCTCCTACAGGTATCCTATTCAGCTTACTGCTTGAAGTCAGTCAACGCCCAGCTCAGTACATATCATGGTATCCTTTGCAGTTTGTTGCTCCGCAATTAATTTGGCTCTGTATGCTTGTATCACTGCAGGATGCAGAATACCGATACAACAAGATTCGAGAGGACACTGCTGTTTTCAAATGCGCTGTGGACTGTGAGTCAACGGACTACTCGGTCACCACTTGTATTGAAAGGATGTCACGAATCAAGTGCAAGTTTGGCTTGCGAAGCAGCGGGCTTAGCAACTTCCCCTCCCATCACACAATGTCGTATGAAGCAATGCTTGCGCAGCGAGCGTACCGCGTACTTACCAGGTGAAGGTTCAACAATTGTTACTTCCGTTGCGAGTTTTGCTTTACAGCCCAGAAATTCTGGGCCAGAATCAGGCTTTCTATTACAAGAGGCACGAAAGTTCAGGACACCGCAGCAGCAGCAGCAGCGCAGCACAGCATCGCGAATTGAGCTGTTCGGCGCAAACGCGACATTTTGGCTGGCTCAGAGCGATCCGTCTTGTGACAAAAAGTTCCACAGGGGGCCCAGCCCAGGTATCAGCGCAGGTCAAACGAGGATGGCCACTGCGCAGGCCCCGGAAGGTGATCTCGTCTCAGCTTGCAACGTTTCATGTTCACGCGTTGTCTACACATAGTTTGGTTGGCAGTGTCGTGAGGGCGTTGCCTGAGCCGAGTGCAAGACAGCGTTGGTCAGCAGTTAAGCAGCCCAGCTGGCACCGAACTGTCAGCGGAACTGTCAGCTCAGCGGTTCAGCGTACTTCGCTTGTTGCAGGCATGCCCGAAGCCCTTGACAAGTGCAACAGCCCAGCAGCTGGCACAGGTGCAGGTGGGACTAACTATTCCCACGGCAGCGCGTATGATACAGGCGACAGTGTAAAAGGCTATATGGGTACTCAAGATGTGGTCAGCAGTGGTCAGGGCTACATGACCACGCCAACTGGGGCTGGTCCTGGCTTTGGCGTGAACAATGAAGGCTCTGCGCATAACACTGGCATAGGTGTTTCTGGTGCTGGCACTGGAACAAGCGGCTATCACCATGGGACAGGTGCGCTCATCACCATTGCCGTTGCTTGCATGGTCTTCTAGCGTATGGTGCCTTTGCAATGTACTAACGCTTCCCAGAGGTGTTCTAGTAACATGTTCCTTGGGCACATGCGCATGGCCTTGATGGCTGTGTCTCTGCAGCAGCATAGCTTGGTGTCAACGCTCAGAACCATTTGCATTGTCATTGGGTGTTTTGCAGTCTGGGGTCTACAGCCAGACTCCACAAACGACCTGTGTGTGCTGCTAGTGATGAGTGCGAGCTTCACAGCTGCCTACAGCAGCACAGACTAGACCAGGCACCACTGATGAATTTGCTACAAGATATGCAACAAAGGGCAGGACTGACTCTGAGGTTGCATGGAGACAGGTGAGACTTACTGAATGATCACACCACTACGTTTCAGGTTTGTGACCAGCTCGTCATTGTCGGCAGCGACGTCCCTCTCTATGACACGCCCTCCACCAATGAGTCGCAAAAAGTGATGAAGCGGAATGCGGTCTCTTCTCTGAGGTCGCTGTGCTTGCTCCTCAGCCTGGGTGAACAAGGTGAGCCTCACCTTGAACAAGCTCTGAGCAAGCAGAGGCCCACCCGGGCAAAAGAATGAAAACATTGCAAAATCACATCAGGTTCACAGAGTATGGGGTGAAATTCACCTGCTCTGCATCACCATCACTGTCACTGTTCATGTCCATGTCGTCTGCATCATCAGGATGCTGAAATCGCTGGCGCCGAAAGTCAATGTCTTCATCATCACTCATATTAAGGGCCATACCTGCAGGTTGTCAGAGACTTGTTAAGTCCGCCCTCGACAGGAAGTGTGGCATGCAGCTTGTCAGTCTTGCCACCGACAAGTTCATGAATTGAATGCAGACGGTTTCAGCAAGATACCATGGTCGTGTGAGCCAAGTGCACCATGCAGCTGCTGTGTGCACTGCTTGCTTTCAATGACTAACAGCACATGCCATGCCTGGTGGAAACACTCCAAGAGAAGGCGTACACGACGAAGCAGAGAGACCACGCATATTACGCCAATCTACACAACCTAAACAAAACCCCTCGTTCCTGACATTCCTGCAAGACCGTGGTATAGTACCTGACCGGTTGAGTGATCGAGGTATTGTCTACGTACCTCGGTGCTCGTGCGTGGTTCACCTCGAGCACTCTGGCAGGGACGCTTCAGTTCCAACAACCTGCAGTACTACGTCTGTGTAATTCAGCCCACAAACCAACAGCACAACAGACAAGGCCGAGACTAGGCAGAGCTGAGTCAGACCCGTGGTCGATCCTTACCAGACGTACCGCAGCTGGCGGTAAAGATTTGCCTCGTCACTGTAAGCCAAGTTGTTTGTATCAGTGTCAGAATTCCGGGAAGTACTTGGATGCGTTTTGATACGAGTCGCTTCAGAGCACGGCCTGGAGTGCCATGTATCAAGAATCCTAATTTGGCATCCTGACCTCCTTTGACTTGCACATGCGTCCAAGGTGGCATTGCTCCGCTGCGCCTGGTGCAAGGCCATGATCATAGCTGCATGGGAAGGTCTACAATCTGCTCAAAACAAAGGCAGCTTGTTTTGCAGTCCCAGCTTAGCCTCACTCAGATCCCTCGAGTGCTCTCGGCAGTGCCGCAGTCAGGTACCCTCGTTGACACCTGTTTGCGTTGCGATATTCAGACTTGCTTAACTGTGCCAACACGTTAAACACCATGAAATATGGCTGGTTCTGCAGCACAAGAAACGTTTGAAGCCTATGAGTTAGCGTCTATACACTGCCGACGGCAGTGGCCTAGGGCAGCAGAACTGCTCTATCCGCTGAGCTAAAGGGCAAGATGCATTCCAGTTTTGCTGCGTGGTCTGATCCGCGATTCGTCTTCCCAATGCCTGACGAAACGCCTTTCGGTCAAGACCAGTCGTTGTTTGGCAGGCCCACTATCAATCACCAGGTCAGCTGTGTTCTTGGCAAGCGTATGACAAGGAGAAGGCACTCAGTTAGACAGCAATTTACAACACATTGATCGCCTTGCTCAGGGACAACCAAGCATGCATGACAATCTCAGGCTGCAGCGCCTGGTCCAGCACCTTGCAAGTCTGGTAGAGGACTTTGTTCAGCCAAATGATGAGGCACCTGCAGATCCCTCAGCAGTCTCAGGATTGTCACAGGAGTGCCATCAGGAGATTATGACCATAGCAGAAGCAGTGTTCAAAGAGATGTCCCTCCAGGTTGCACTGGACTAAGAGCTTGCTTCTGGTGGCTAGTGCTGAAATCAGTCAGCCTTTGTGCCTCTTGCAATTGGCAAACAGTGTCAGCCCTACAGCCATGCAGCAATCTACATAGTCAATCTTGTTCAGTGACTGCAGCTATCCATCTTACCAGCAATGCATGCTGATCATTGTTTGCATACGAACAGGGGTACTAGCTGTGCCACAAAAAAGCTAGTGAGAGCAACATGTTGTTCTACATTGCATACAGACGCACTCCAGAGCAATACTTAGGTAGAGGCAAGAAGTCAAGTGTTGCTGCCACACAACGTGCTTGGTTGGGCTTTGATTGAAGTCCTGCCTCGTGGCACTGTTACCAAGTACCATGAATTGTTACATTCTGTGCAGAGCTACCGGGCTGACAAGGCCCTGTCAATGGATAAACTTTGGAGGTGCCTGTCTTTGTACATGGACTACTGTGCCACTCAGGCCACAGCCAGTGCAGAATGTGTAGAGCCAGCTGCTGTTGACCAAGCAGCAGATGAGTCAGCAGAGGCATCAATTGCTGTTGACCAAGCAGCTGATGAGTCAGCAGATGCTGCTGCAGAATCTGCAGAGCAAGACAAACCGGACGCTAAACAGCCTGCTGCTGAAGCTGATGATGCAGCTGCTGAAGAGGTAGCATCGGCTGAAGCTGGTGATGCAGTTATCTCAGAAGGTGCAGAGTCAGCTGAAGCAGAAGCTGGTCTGACAGCTGATGCAGCTGCTGAAGAGGTAGCACCGGCAGGGACTGACACACAGCAGGTAGACAGCTCTGTGAATGTGTGTCAGTGCGTTGCTCTGATACCTATGACACACAGCTACATATGCCACAATTGTGCCACAGCTTTTCAGTCAAGATACCTGAAAAGACAAGCAGTGCACAGGGATGACTCATAGGTCTTGATGCTTCAAACAGTGGTGCAGGCAGATCTGAGCAGGACAGTCTCCACATCAACAAGGCTTGCAGCACTGGAGCAGGAAAACTCTGACATGAAGGCTCAGATTGCCAGTTTGAATGCCAGGCTGGCACAGCATGCACAGCACGCTGAGCACCTACTGGCGGGAACAGAGGCCTTCTTTGGGCCCAAGGCAGGGACAATCATTGGGCAGGCTTTGGAAGAAGAAGACTCAGACTCAAATCTGAGTTTCACAAGTGCTCAAGAGAGGTCTTTCAGCCGACCCATGTCCGCTGGCAGCAGCTACAGCAGTGCGTTGTCCACCAGTGCCAGATCCAGGTACACCACAAGCACATTGCACAACAGTCATTCACACATGTGTAGCTGTCTTGGCTGGTAGATCGCATGATTTGAATGCATGAAGTCATCGGTTCAAGTCTCATCACTTTGTTGTGCTATCTGGCTGTGCCAGGTCCCTGTCAACAGCATGACTACACCACCAAACTTCATACTTGAAGTTTGTGTCACTGAGCCCTGCATAAGGTGAGTAACTCAAAACACAGGTGCACAAGCTGGAATTCTGATGGCCATGAAAGAACTTGAATGACGACAATGCTGCTCATGCAGGTCTGTGTCTCCTGCGCTGCATGCACAGGGGCTGAGCAGGGGGCGGGGAGCAGCAAGACCCTAGGCCCTGGGGATTCTGGAGTGTCCAGTGCAAGCTTTGAGACTGCGCGAGAAGATGCACTGAGCCGCATGGGTTCTGCTACTCAAGGTGCGCAAGCAACCTACAATGACAGCCCTGCTTGCACAGCAGGTAAACGATTGATCCCTGTGCCTGGCTCAACTAGCCTGCTGCAATCCAAAAGGTGCAAGCAGCATTCCTTCATGTTTGCAAATGAATAGCAAAAGCCAAGCTCTGGCTGTGGCTAGAACAGATGTGGCTTTCTCAGTTCTCTGGCCACAGCCAGAGCAAACAGCAGCTACTTGTGGCTGACACCCAGCCTGCATAGCACCTTGCTATCTGTTACAGCGGCGTTGTGTGGGCAAAGCCCATTGGGGTTGTCTGACACCACGTGTCATGCTGCAGAGGATCTGCCTGCAGAGGCGACACATGGCCACAGCAAACGTAAGGCGTTGAAGAACTTCCTGCATAAGCTGCGGCATGGTGCAGAAGCAGACACCATACCTAGTGCCCCTTCCCGTCAGGGTGAGCACATACAACTGCTGCATCCCACTATTGCACACATAGTTTGTAAACCGCATATCCTGTACAAAAGATGCATGAAAGAGGTGCATGTGGTGCATGTATTCACCGCATCACAGGATCAGAAACTTGACAAAGCAGTGCTGGTGGTGGCTATGTGCACGGCTCCATCTGTGTACCACACGTTTCTCTTGCATCTGCACATGCAGTTCACGCCTGCAGGCAGCACGAAGTGAGTTCTTGCTGCGTTTCTATGCTTCAGTCCTGTTGTGCCTGGTGACAGGAACAAGCCCTGCAAAGCCTTCTCTTGGGACAGCAGCAGACAGAGCAGCAGCGCATCAGTTTGCCCGCTCCCTGTCACAGAAGGGCTCGCTCTCGGGCTTGCCAGACAGGCAGGCCATGCCCAGCATGCCACAGACTCCCTTTGCCCAGGCATCAGCACGGGGTAGCCCTGAGACACCCCAGCAGGTGGTGCCCCCCAGCATGAGGGTGCGCAGCCTGTCTCGCCAGTTCTCTGAGAGAGCACAGCAGCTTCAAACAACCAGGTGATTTAGATGTGTCGGTGTGTACGTATCTGTGTCTGTCTGTGTGTGTTGTATGTGTTGTGCAACACTGAGGTCAGATTGTTAGTAGTCATCGCAGCTGCCTCTCATGTTGGGCTGCCGTGACATCAGAAGGACTGTCCACATCTTTGCAGCATTTCATGTTGGTCCAGCGCATGTATGCTGTGACAGTCAAGTAACAAGTAAACATTGGCTGCTGTGGAGGAAGCCGTGGCATGCATGCTTTCTGGTGTAGGAGTCTGAGTCAGTCTCGCCAAACAGCGCCTGCTGCCGCTAGCATTGCAGAGAATGAGGAACAGCCTGAACCAGCCACAGCCTCCACATCCTCCTCCACAGCTGGGGCCACCTCTGATGCAGCCGATGACCAGCAGCCACCTGATGCAGCTGCTGAGTCATCTGCATCATCAAAGTCTGAGACAACTGGCATGGTCAATGCAAAGCAGCAGGCCTTGAACAGGTCTCTGTCATCTGCCACAGCAGCCTTTGCCTTTGGAGCAGGGAGCACTGTGTCCGGTCCCAATCTGTTGCGCTCTGTCACTGGGGTGTCAGCAGCTGTAAAGCCTTTTGCCTTTGGCAGCACAGCAGCACCAGGCCTGGCTGCCTCTGGCACTACTCAGATACTTGGCACTGGTCAAGCAGCAGCAGCAGCATCAGCAGGATTTGCAGCAGGGCAGCTGTTTGGTTTTGCAGCACCTGCTACAGCCAGATCAGTGCCAAGCTTTGGCACTGGAGCTTACGGTGGACTAGGCTCTGGTTTCAGCTTTGGATCTGGCAACAGCCCTGCGCCGCCCAGCCTTCAAGCAGCTGGCATGGCAGTCGCTGCAGCAGCTGCCGTAGCAGCTGTGAAGATAGGCGAGCAGGACCCCGGAAATGATGCAGCTTGTACTCATGAGGTAGACAGTGTAGACGGCACTGATGAAGAAGGCGCTGGGGACGAAGCAGAGGATGCTGACACAGCTGAAGCTGACAAGGCTGATGAAGAGGATGATCATGAGGATGATCATGATCATGCTGACAAGGCTGAGGCTGATGAGGATGACAGCCACTTTGCACTGCCTGATGATCTGCTGTCTGATGATGATGAAGAAGCACCTGCTGAGGCCTCCATTGCAGGCAGTGCCAATGTCAGCAATGCAGAAGTGGATGCAACGCACGAGGGTGATGGCTCTGCCAATGGTGATGAGGAAGAAGAGTCTGAGGCGGATGCTGATGACGAATCATCTGGAGCCCTAAGTTGTTTTCCTGTTGTGGGGAAACCTCTGTTCACAAGCCATTGCAAACGCTGCACGCTGGAGCAGACCCAAAGTGATGTCTGTTGGCTCTTGTCACTGCAGTGCAATGACAGTGGTGTTGCATCTTCCAGCATCCTTGATCTGCTGGCTCTTATGTCAAACCCCTACACAGCATGTGCAAAATGAAACACTGCAGCCCACATGGCAGGCTGCGTGCTCACTCTCGTCATTTCACAACACCCTAAATAGCGTGTTCTGTGCATGCAGCTAACTCAGACGCAGGTCCGCATGTCTCAGAAGATCAGGCAGGCATGCATACAGCACATGCAGGCGGGTCACGGGACGGAAGTGTGTATGAGGATGGCACAGAGGGCAGCAAGTCCCATGACGCGGGTAAAGTCACCAATCTGCGTAAGACATGGCAGCGTTTTCTTTGATTTTGGAAGCTTCCAGTCATTGTCTACCAATTGCTATCAGGAGCTCAAAAGACAAAGCAAGAATGTGATTGCATTGGCCTTTAATCCTGATTAGGACGGCCCATATACACATATTGTCACTCACCAGTTTTGTTGTTGCTTCCATGCAGATGCTGATGATGGCAGTGAGTATCAGGATGGTAGCGAAGGTGAAGAAGAGCAGGACAGCCACTCAGGTGATGAAGACAATTCCAGTGCTGACGAGGTGCTGGATGAGGTGGTGGATGATCTGGCAGAAGAAGAAGGATCTTATGAGGACAGTTTGGAGGATGTAGGTGGCAGTGATGACGAAAGCATCGACTAGAGGCAACAAGACTTGCAGTGTGTTGGATACACAATCTGCATCTAAGGTTGCGTCAGTGAACATGTGAGAGTGTACCAACAGGTCAGTATAGGCATACAGACAGCCAAAGCAGCGTACCTGATACTGCAGTTATACCTCAGCTGATCATGCCCTTGCAATGTGATAAATTGCACTGTTTGTCATATTTGGCCTGCCGTTTGGTTGCCTTTTGCCAAAATGGCAGGACTTCGCCATTGCCCCACTTAGTACTTTAAGCCGGATTCGCGTCTTGTGGCCCACTTAATTATTTTTCTTTTTTTTCAGAAACGAGGATGGAAGTACGCAACGCGTGCCTTGTATGACTACTGACTAATCAAGGTGCAGATGCCAGACGCGTGACGGGCATGTCACGCCTGCATTGAAGTTTGACTTAGTTTGCAGTCATTCGCCGCACATCGGCCCAACCGGCTGGAACCCAAAATCCGCCCCTGGGCGCACCTAAACTGCCAGTTGTATACAAGTTGCAGTAGTGGTCCTACGTAGGACAGGACCTGAAGGTAGATCCAGCTACAACTTGGGCCTTAGACCGTATGATCTCAACGTTATAAGTTGGGCCGTAGGTCGTATGATCTCAGCCTTATCAAGGTCGTGCAGAGCCGAAACAAGAACTCCCGATTGGGACATAAGATACACGGCAACGCGAAGCAGACCTACTCAGCCGCTCACCACGGATTTGCGACCCCAACACCCGTCCCTACATCTCGCCTAACCCCCGCACAAACTTTGGCACGGCAGGCGCGACCATTTATGGTCGCAATTCTACTCGTTTCTGAGTAACATGCTTTTGGCTCATACCATCATGTCATATTTGTGCTCGTACACTATTTACAGGCTTAGTGCTCTGAGTGTGGCCTTGAGCAGACACAATCCAAGACTGGTGTGAAAGGGTACTGATGAGCACCATGTCGTATGTGCCACGTCTACCAAGGAAGTGTGCCATTCCATGGTCTTTACGCTGCTTGAACTCCCTTATTGCACACAAATTGATGCTGCTGCTATTGGGAAGAAAAGCGCCATTACTGTGTGGAGGCAGCTTTAGATGTTTTCAGGGAGCACATTTGCTCCCCTGCATTGGCTACTTAACACAGACAACCATAACACACTAGCACCCTTGCAGCATGTCCTTACAAGCAACCAACTTGACAGTTTGTGGGCTCAGACTGGAAACTGGCCAGTGCGCTCTACATGAGCAATAAGGGCTGGCAGGTCCCTCACGTTCTGATACGCCTCCAGCGCCAACTTGAAACCATCCCCATAGACAGATGAGGGGTCAGTGCGGATCTGATGAGCAAAATAGCTAGCAAGCCTCTCCTCCCATGTACCCTACAACACAATGATGCACGATGATGGTGATGTCTTCAATTACTGTAACCTGTGTACTGTATTGCCATCACTGTATTGTAACCAGTCACAGGTTACATGTATTGTAACCTGTGACTGGTAACTTATGCATATCCCGAAAGAGTGCCTTACAGCACAAGGGACACCTGAAACAGGTCATTGCTGAAGCCGTATGACGACCAGGTGCAGGTGTCTTGCAGGCCACATGCAACAGAGTGTGCAAGACTGCAGCTTGCCAAGCACTTGAGGCCAGCAACAACAGCAGACTTGAGTAGCATATTTGCAGCAGTGCCAATTACTCAAAGCCACTACAGACAATACGCTTGTATTGCGAATTTTGTGTATATCCATTGAAATATTGCCACATATTCTACTGACCTGCCATTAGTGATGACTCATCACCACCAGCCCAAGCTACAAAAACACATGCTGCGTAGCAGGACATGGACATGCATGCACTGCTGTGTCTACTGCATGGGTAGATCAAGTGCTTGTTGGTAGAGCTGACCTGGTGTTTGGAGAGGTCTTGAGACTCCAGCCACAGCAGGCCCATGAGCTGGCACAGCCCCTCCTCTGTCTGCAAGGGCAGCCTGGTGATGCCCCTCAGGCGCAGCCAGGCATGCATGCACTCATGGGCCAGGATGGTTCCAGTCAACAGCCATGGCAGGCCGTACAACACCAGAATGGCTGTTACCTGGACACATCCACATCAGCTTCAACCACAAGCTGTTGAAACCGGATTCAGCTGAGACTATAACATAGAGGAGATGCGGCGCATGAAGCAATGCCAGGCTCAGTATTAGCATGCCACGGACATGGAGGTTTTCCTGTAAAGGCAGCTGCAGTTGGCTTTGACCTCAGACGAGATGTTCTTGAGGAGTGCTGGGTAAGGCTCACCTCAAACCTGTCCCGGTCTGAGAGGTCAACAGGCTGCGTGAAGCGGCGGCCATCTCGGGTGACAACCTGCTGAATGGCACTGTACTCCACTGTCAGTGTCAGACCACGTGTGTGGAAGACTGGACCGTGGCTGTGGCCACCGCCGGAGCGGCCCTCCCGCTCCTCTGCGTCATTGAGGGCTGATGACTCGACCATCATCAGGGGTGGCTTCTCTGGCAGGGCCATGCCCATGCGCTGGTAGAAGCTCAAGATCTGTACAAGAGGAAGTCATCAACAATGTGCCCCAACATAAACCAGATGCATTCTGTTCTTTTGTTTAGACTGTGGCTTGTGTATAATGTGGAGTGATGTTGATGAGACTTTGGTACAGCATTGAGCTGCAGCAAGGCTTTCTATGCGCATGCAGCGTGCACTTTGTGCGTGGCGGTCGATGTTGTGCAGACACTGGGTATGATCATGAGAATACAATGGGATCAGGCAGCTGTGCACACACTGGCAGAAGACCACAGCAGTTTGGTCTGCGAGGCAGGCGTGCAGTCCTCTTGTCACCTGATTGTACAGGGGCTGGGCATCTGCAGTGTCCCTCACTATAGTAGACAGGCAGTCCAGGCATACAATGCGGCCGTCCAGCTCTTCAACCCACTGCTCCCCTTGTGGACAGCGTCGGCTACAGGAGCAGCACTGCAGGGTGCCATCATCTTGATGCTTGGGACATGTCATGTCTTTCCAAAAGGAACTGACGTGGAATCTGATGACGTTGTCCTGCATCAAGTCTGACATTGCCTCAGATCAAGGTCGTAAACCTGATGGGGTGAGATGCGTTCATTCAGTGTAGTAGTACTGCGCATTTGCATGAGTGAAGCAAAGGTGGCTGGCTGCAAAACGCTTTTGTGTAGCACAGTCCTTTGGCATTTTAGCCTGAAGCTGGTACCGTGTTGCACAGATGTCAGCTGCCAAGGCAGTCTGTCATTTTGCAAGCACGATGATCTGGTTGAAACAGCATGGAGTGACATCAAGAAGAGCATGGGATACTACATCACTGCTTGCATGCAACATGCCTGCTTGCTTTGAATGTACCTGTCCACATGGCAGCAGGTCGTGGCACACCATGCAGCGAGGATCAAACTTGTTGCGGTAGCAACTCAGATGATATGGCAGGTTGTCTTCCTTGCCCATGCCCAGCTTGGCAGCAGTAGGGATTAGCTGCTGGCAGGCGCCACACTTCATGCAGCTAGCATGCCATGTGCGACCCATGACCGTCACTTTCCCGCCACTCAAACCTAGAAAGGACAGAGACCGGCCACAACCAGCACACATCCCTGGCTTGTCTACAGGTGTCGCGGACTGGGTGCCCATGCTGTGCTGTGATGCAGGTGCCTGTGGACGATTAGCCTGAAGCTGCTGCTGCTGCTGCCTAGGGGAGGGGTTCTGCTGGGGTTGAGGCAGGGGGTGGGCTTGGTGGACCTGACTGGCTGTTGCAGTTTGGTACTCTTCATCCTGTAGAGCCCTGGCAAAGGCTTCATCAGCACTTAGCATGGACTCCAGGTTTGCAGAGCCATGGTAGCCATCAATGTACAACCCACCAGCATGACTGGGAGAAGCCCCTTGCTGATGCTGGTGCTCAGGTGGGGGCTGCTGTCTGTTTTGAGCAGGATACTGTGGCAGTTGCTGCCCCTGCTGATTCTGGTGTGGCGCACTATGATGTCTTGGTGGCTGCAGCTGTGAGGACTGGCCGGGAGATGCAGCCTGAGAGCTGCTGTTGCTGCCAGGGCGGAAGAGCTCAGGGTAGCGTACACTGCCTGTGGCTCCTTGCTGGGATGGAGCAGAGGTGGATGCTTGTGGCTGCTGATGGGCAGGCTGCGCCTGTGCAAGCCTAGAAGGTGGCTGAGAAGATGCTGGAAAGGGTGCGTGCTGTGCATGAGCAGCTGCTGCTGGTGATGGCATCATAGGAGCAGATGGGGACCTTGAGCTGCCAGTCTGTTGTGGGTGCAAACCACTGGCACTGAGGCTGGGAAATGAAGGACCAGCAGAGGATGATGCAAGCTGCTGGGATTCATATAGTGCTTGTGCAAGATCTGCATCTACAGCATCTTGGTCTGTCTGACTGTGGCTTGATCCTTGATATGGAGCTGGGCTGCTATAGTGCTGTGGCTTGCGCTTTGGGGCTGTAGACGCGAGCTTTGCAGACTCTTGCAGCGCACGCTCAATATCTTCTTCAGTTGGTGTGCGCTTCATGATACCTTTGCCCTTGTCTGCCTTTTTGGCTTCTGCCTCTGACAGTGCCATGGCCTCTCTTAGTTGCTCATCGTCTGATGCAGACAAAGGTGCAGGAGCAGGTCCGAGGCCATCAGAGTACAGCTGTTTCTCTGCAGCCAGTCTGGACTGGGCCAAGGCTTCTTCGAGCTCGCTTGCCTCCAGGGCCTGCTGGAGCTCTCTGTCGGCATCTAAGGCTGATTGACCGGCATCACCTGATGCCTGACTTTGACGTGTTGCTGTTCCTGCGGTGCAGTACAGAGGGTCAAGTGATCACTCTGGATGCCCGAATACCGCCTCACTCACAAAGGAAAGCTGGAGCGCTGCGCTGATGGTGCAGACCCAAAGCCAAGCACGAGGTGGTAGGAGCTTGCCTTGAGCCGGAGCAACTGGAGCAGGGCCTGCTTGGGTTTCGGCAGTCTGTGCTCTCGGGGGTTGAGGGCTGCTACTCGAGAAACTTTGCCGCACGCGAGGATGCTGCATAAAGTTGAATAGTCCGGGCATGCTTGAGACCTGTACAACTCACCGGGACACCAAGTCAAATAGGTCTCAAGCAGCGGGTGAGTACATGGCGAGACATTTCGTACTAATGACTTCTGAATATGAACCGACACCTTCAGCTTTATGTATGCCACGTCATCAGTGAGCCAACACATGCTGTGCAATCATTCCTTGATAGATGGGATCTCAAATGCACGTTCCCAAGGACGCGCTGATTTTCTTAGTTATTAATCCGAAGACAACTTCCCAAACTTGCACTAGCGAGCAAGCTTGAAGAAGTGAATGGATCTGTGTAAGTGGACATCAATTGACAAAACATGGCACTCAACTTGTAGGCATGAAATGCATTGTCATGCATCTCGCAATAAGGACGCGCTGATTTGCAGAGCCTGGTAAAATGCCTGGATCATGAAGAGACATTGTGGTACAGTATACAGTCGTGCAAGGTTGTACAAGCACACATGTGATAGGCTGTGCAATCATTATCATTAGCTCGCAGCATTGCGCACAGGAAAACTGCACAAACTATTGTTCACAAGATAGGAGTTTTACCGGTACTTCAGGTTCACGCTTCTGCTGGGGCAACATTCAGCTGCCAAAACTGCACTGTCACCTGCTAGCGATACTGTGTCATATGGTGTGCTGCTGCACAGCCCTGCACCTTTACCATTGAATGCATGTCACTCTTGGTGTGATCAGGTTTCAGTTCCATGTGGACTTGGTATCCAAGTCCACATGGAAGTGCTAACTTGCACTGTTGTCAACAACCTTTATCTGATACACGCAGTGATCAAACAGTGATATGCAAATACAGCATATGCATGCAGTCTCTGTGCAAAAGCTTGATGGTCAATTTGCAGCTAAACTTATCATACACACTGTATTACTGTGGCGAACTACAGGTGGCAAGGTTATGCAGGGTCATGCGAATCATGATGTAACAATATTTATCTTGTTCCATGTCAGGCACTCATAAACTGTCACTGGAGTTCCTCTACATCGCTCACATCGTCGGCAGCAGACTGGAAGACAGGGTTGCTCAAGGTAGTCTTTGCACCCTCCAGTGAACCTTCCTTGAGCATAGGAGCTGTGTTGCTATCATCCGCTTGCTCATGTCCTCCCTGTAGAACAACATTGCCTTGATGCAATTTGACAGCGTCAGCTAAAGTGCTGTGCAAGCAATGCATATTCCAAACAGTGCATATGTCTATGACTCACTGACATTTGACAGCATGGACCATGCTTACAAATGCACCCAAGAACACTGTCTGCATATCAGGAACAAAATGCCCAACACTGCAACTGCAACTCATCAGCGAGCTGCAAACACATCTGCCCAGTGGGCAAAACCCATCAAACAGACTCAGAACCAGAGGACCAGCACAATGCATGCAAGATGACCTGAGGAGCAGCAGGTTGTGCATCAGAAGCTTGCACAGCTGGTTGGGACTCTTCCACCTGGCCTGGGCTGCTGTCACTGGCTGAGGGACCATCACTTGCATGCGCTTCCTCAGTGACAGCCTCCTCTGCTGATGCCTCGGCAATGCTTGCAACATGTGCTTCTGATAGCGGCCTGGAATGTATGACCAGAATTGGGTCATCACCGGATCAGATGGCAAAGTTGACCATACAGACTGACACACATGGGTGCTGCAGACTCTGCAAATCCTAGTATATGTCATGTAAGACAACATACTACCTACCAAGCCAAGCAGCAGTATGGTGCAGGGGCAGCCTGTGACAGCAAGTTATGTGTGTCAGGGTGAGCTGTCACCTGAGCTTTGTGCTTTGGATGGGCCTGAGGCGGCTAGCCCTGTACTGCGCCTCTGGTGACCTCTGCATGGGCTTGTACACCGCAGCAATAGAGGGTGACCCAGCTGGGGAGGGGGCAGGAGTGGGCGGGGGTGCCTGCCTCCTGGTCACCTGGGTCAGCCCTGCCCTTCCTGATGGCCCTGCCCTCAGCTGACTCTGCCCTGGCCTATTCAGGTCCAGGCCCCCTCGGGTGGGTGAGCCTGGGTTGGAGGCCTGACCCCTTGTCAGGGTGCTTCTGGAGTACAGTGCAGTCTGCGTGGTGGTCTGTGTAGCAAAGGCTACGTTGCTGGTCCCTGTGCGCAGCTGGGGCATGCCTGGCCGAGATGCCCTGAAAGTCCCCCTGGATTGTACTTGGCCTGCTGCACCTGTGTTGCATGAGAGGCATGACTGCAAATCCCGACACTAGCCAGCGCATCTGTATTCTATCAAAGCATACAAAGCCATTGTGAGGTTGGCAGCCTGCGCAACAAGTGGTATGCAACTTGCCAACAATTTGTGGATCCTTTTTTGGGGTCTCTTGTTTCCTATGTTTTGTTTAACAGTCTGAAGTGAAATGCAAAACATCTTCTATCAGCTCAATCTGGGCACTGAGTCAACCATTGTCACATGGATTCACATCGTTCCACAAAAGCTGTTGCTGCACAGCTAGAACGTTAGGCATTGCAAGACACCTTTGCCTTGCTATTTTTGGCTTGTAGCAGTGCTCACCCTGTAGTACAGCATCCTCCTGCTGCTCTTGTGCTTCACCAAAGTCATCCCTCACATCTCTCAGTGCAGCAGCCCCCTTCTGGGAGTGTACTCTGGGGACGTGATCATCCCCAAGATGCCTCCTCAGTGTCCCCAGCCCAGGCCGGTCCACCCCACTGGTCCCCAATGAAACCCCTCCCTCAAATTCAGACTCAGACGCAGCTTCTTCATCTGACTCATGACCGGGTATGACTGGTGCCAGCAAGTCTTGGTGAATGATGGATCGACTAGGCCCTCTTCTGGGACGGCTGGTGGTGCCCTTGGGTACTGGTGAGGCCCCTGGGATCCGAACTGGTCCTGTGGGGACTGATGGCCCTCCAAGAAGCCTCCTTGGAGCTGCTTGGGGTTGCTGTGAGCGCCCTACCAGGAGCCGCCTGGGAGGGTGATCCTCTTCTGCTTCGGTCTCGCCACTGCAGACAATGTTGTTTGACTAGCAGGTGAGTGCCATGTCTATAACAGCCAATTTGGCATGATGCACTGCCCACTGGCATGAACAATTTCTGAGCCTCACACTGCATGATCCTTCCCACAGCGTGAGACTTCCTATATTGAACGTGTCAGCTGCACTCAGCTGCTGCAACGCATGTGCAGGTGCCTGATTCTCACACACTCACACAACTGAGACAGCACCAGACAAACTGGTGCTCAGCAGTGCAGAACAACAGTGTATGATGGTGATGCTGACAATGTCATCCACAAGGAGCTTACCCATGTGATGTTACTGTGATGACAGATGCCCTGCTGGGTGACACACGAGGAGGCCCAGCTCTGTGGGGCCTTTGCTCCACAGCTGCAGGGCTGCTTGAGGTCTGGCCACCAGGTAGCAGCCTACCGGTCCTCTGTGCCCTGCCTCCCACCTGCAGACATGGTCGTCGTCGGCAACAGCCAGGACAGTATGATCACTGGCAGAACTGTACAGGTGAGTGGCGAGCAAGTGTCTGCACACATTGAGTCTATGCATCGGACTAGGTGCAATGTCACAGTACAGGCAGCATGCATCAGGTTAGCAGTCACAGTGCAGTCACAGTACAGTCACAACACAGTATAGTACATTGCAATACAGTAGAGTTCAGTACAATGCAGTACAATGCTGTGCAGTACTGTCTTGCTGCAAATGCTTGAGCATATGTGTTGCAAGCACTGCTGCATATCAACAACATTTACTGATCTTGCAAGGAACCTCATGAGTTGCAGACGCTGCATGCACTGGATGACATGCAGCGTCTGCAAGTGACATTCTGCAATTTCCAGATTCATGGACACCACAGTCAACATGAAGCAGTGAAGCCAGCATGGGCACACTACGTCACTTACGTTTTGCAAATGCCAGAGCATGTTGTTGCGCATGGCATGGATGCGGCGCTGCTCCTCAGGCTCTTTGCCAGCCAGCAGCAGCTGGCGCCTGCTGGCCAGCTCAGCCATGGCTGTGGTGTACTGGTCATCTGTGAGGCCCTCAGCGTAGGGGTCAATGCCATAGCTGCCCAGCTCCTGTGCCACCTCCTCTTGCAGCTCCTCCTATACTCCCACACATCCACCACATTGAAAAGCATGCAGTGAGTGAGTGAGTGAGTGAGTGAGTGAGTGAGTGAGTGAGTGAGTGAGTGAGTGAGTGAGTGAGTGGGTGAGTGAGTGAGTGAGCAAGCGATTGAGTGAGTCCCCAACATAACATCGAATGCACGCCGGTCAGCACACTGAGCAAAACCGTAACATATGTGGTGTTGCATGCATCTTAGCAGCTTAAGTCATCCTCTGTCCATGCTGCATAATGACAGACTAGAAGCATCACACGGACAGACCTGCATCTCCTCAATGGTGTTCTGGTAGTCCTGGAGGGTGTGGGGGAAGTGTGACATGACCCCAGGCCTCACATGGCCCTGCATCTCATGGGGCATGTCCAGCCTGAGGCGCCTCTGGGCCACTGCCGACAGGGGCTCTATGGTGTTGCCCTCCTCTGCAGCCTGCCTGGCCTCCTCCCTGGCTACTCTGCGTGCTTCTCGTGCTTGCTCCTGATATTCCTGCACCACCAGGCTGGTGGCTCAGGACAACATGGACCATGGAAGTCAGGCAAGCTGAGATTGCCTTGTAGACGCACCAGAAGCGCAATTGGCAGCAAGACATGAGCGCTTGCGCACATGACAAGACAACCACAGTAGACCAGCACAAGCTGCTGGCTACACTGAGATGAGTAGCAATGCCTGAAAACAATTTTGAAATCATGTGATTTTCCTTCTGATGGTATGTTGATGTTATGATGAGAGATCTCCATGATGAACATGCTGCGCAACAGCATGTTTGTAACACTTTGCTGTGCCAAGCAGACTCAGGTACATCCACTGCAGCTCAGGACATCAAAGCTTGCACAAACCGCAGCTCAGTGCACAAAACCTATAGCGAATTACAGTGCAGGGCGTAAGACTTACAGCAGTTGCAGCTCAGTGCATAACATCTACAGCAAATTGCAGCTCATGGCACAAATTCCTACAGCGAGTTGCAGCTCAGGACTTGTAACCCATAGCATATTGCAGCTCAGGGCATAAAAGCTACAGTAATTTGCAGCTCAGGGCATGATCCCTACAGCAAATTGCATGAGTCAAAACAGTGCGGACCTGCTCAAGAGTATCCTGCTGAGCCTCATCCTCAGGGTAGCCAAGCTGCTCTTCTTCCTCAGGCGGCAGATCATCCTGTGGGCCCATGTTGCCATTGGCCAAGGCCTGTGCCAGGGCCTCTTCCTCCTGCATCACCACTAACATGCTGCTCACACCTTGGGTCCTTGCTCTTGTTGGCATATTGACCAACCTCAACTGCTGGGGAAGGTGTGCAGCACCTGTGCCATGGTCTGTAGTCTCATACTCGCTGCACAGTGTGCCTCTGAGTTCCAGCCTGCTCAGAGTATGCAACGGTCATATGGATGAACGTCTGAATGCACGAACAAAGGAAAAGTGAATGATGAGCAAACTTGAGCACAAATGATGTGATGCATGCATGAAGGAAGGAGAATGCAGCGATGACTGACTGGAAGGACCATGACAGCCAGGCTAGCTACATGCAGCTGGCGCTGACTGTGACAACTACATAAGGAGCACCTCTTCTTGTCTGTCCAGCTCCTCCAGCTTTTTAGGGCTTTCAAGGGCCCCCTGCTCCAGGGGCCCGGGCCTGGGGGACATCTCGGGGTGGAACTCCACCTCCAGCACGGTGGAGGATGTGCGTGCAGCCGGCAGGAAGCTACGGAATGTCTCCTGCACATCCAGGTTCAAACAAGTCAGCTGAGCTGTCTTGCCTGCATGCTCTTTAGAGCCAGGATGAGCTGGCAGCAATGCTGAGAACCTCTTCTCTCAAATGCAATGCTCTTAAAAGCTGCCAGCAAACTTCTCACCAAGCTTGTTTACAGGCGTGTCCTCAGCCAGCGTGTCCATACACATTTGTGCTTGGCCAACACAGGAAGCATTTAGGTACTGAGGCGAGCCGGTCAAACACAAGCTGGCCAGCCAAGACTAGGCTTGGGGTACGAAAAGCATGTTGTATGCATACAAAGACCTGCAAAGAATGCTGGAAGGCAGCATACCCCAAAGGGAGAGGTGGCCTGCATCCTGGGGGTGGCAGCCTCAGCTGCTGCACGTGCCTCGTCAGCCTCTGCCGTGCTCACTGTCACCTCCTGCATCAAGTGTATGTCTCATCTTGCTGTCTGTTGTCAGCCTTGTACTATGGCACAAGATGGGCCACGTCACGCTGTTATCAATTTTTCGGGTGGCCCAATGTATCACCATACCACAGCCTACTAGTGCATTCTGCATATGAGAGGTTGATGGCAAGGTGCAGCAAGGCAGCCGTCTGCTGCCAAATCAAAAGCAAGCTGGCTATGTTGAAGATCAGCGCTTGCTGCTGGACTTGCTACGACATACAGATCACAAAGAATGTCAAGAACGTTGAGTTTTCCATCAGCACTTACATGCTGCAGCTCCTTGACATGTAGTAGAAGCTCCTCTGTGTGCGGTGACTCAGCCTGGATCACCTCGCTCAGCCGCCGGTTCTCATCCTCCAAAGCTGCCATCTCCTCTGTCAAGTGACTAACCTGTCGTCAGGCAGTCAACACAGTTGCTGCATGCCCTGTCTGCATCACTCTGATGCCAGTGCAGAGTCATGCAGAGTGATCTGCAGAGTCATCATGCAGAGTCTCTGCCAGTGCAGAGTCACACACAATCTCTTTCCCCCGTCAGTCAATCAATCAATTAATTCACATTTCCTGTCTTTAGGACTCGTCAGGGGAGTCAACAGACAATAGCTGGGAAAATTTTGAGAATACTGATTTTGAATGAAACAAGTCATTCAATGCTGTTTTGGGCCACCAAAAGTTTCTCCTCAAAACTTCACATTCACTAGTTCAACAGGCCTGCTCAGCCTGTCGGTGATTGCAATGCCGTCGCTTGCAGATGCAAATTGTCTCTCTCAAGCAGATGACTCCCAAGAATGCAAACAGGTAGTTGTCATTGCCATTGCACTTGGCTGCAAATCGGACGATTTGCAGGCAATACTTGAGAGCTGACGATGCAGCTGCAGGTACCCCAACGTCCAAATCGATACAGAATGCAGGCAAGACAAGCAAACCTGCTGTTGGAGACGTTGCATGGCTTCAGGTGATGTGCTTGGGTGGGCAGCATCCTCTTGCTCAAGCTGAACTCTCTGGGCCTCCAATTCCAACTGGGCCACCTGCACACGGATTCCTGTCTACTTCTCTCCCTCACCCCAAAGACTTGTATGCACAGCTGCGCATTGGTATCTGCTTTAGCATCCCACATTTGAACGCTTGACCCCAGCAACCTTTTCTTTGAACCAATGTCTTATACCTTTTTCCATAGACCATGACGAGTCTTGTGTGTGAGCTTTCCTGTATCGAGGATCAGCAACATGGGTGTACATTCATGCTGTGGGTGTAGGATCGTGGGCAAAGTGTTGGCGCCCTTTCCAGGTCGAAATGCTGTACCTTCTCTTCAAGCTCATCCACAACAGCCTGGAGCTCATCTCTGTTCTTAGTCATCTCCTCCAGCTCACCCTCTGCCTCGGCCAACTGCCAAAACATCAGCGTGAGAGTCTTGCAGAATAAGTGTGAATGAGCACAAAGCCCAGGCCTTGCTTCTTTAGGTGACTGTGACTCTGTTCAACAGGCTGGATTGTGGCTGCACCTCAACATGAAGGCTCTGCATAATTAGACCCTTCACTTGGACCAGCACGCATTCCGAGAAGTGATTCAAGACACAGCAAGTAACCCAGAAGTGACATGCCCAACATGAAGTCAAGCTGTAAGGCGAGATGCTAACAAGCAATGTGGCCACAACAATGCAAGGAGCTTACATCTGCTTTGACATGCGCTGTGACCTTGTCAGCATCAGCAGGGGCTGTTTGGAAAGGGCGGCTGGGCCCCGCCCCTCCCTGCTCCAGCTCAGCTATCACCTCCTCCTGCATGATACAAGCGCAGATGTGTCACAGCAGCAGAAACATTGTTTGGGCAGCAGGCAAGCAACAAGGCAGTAAGGATACTTGTGGACGGCAATCACAGCACGTGAAGCAGAGGTAAACAGCTCAACTGTTTGCAGTACAATGTGCAAGTGCAGATGAGCAGCAGGTTGCTACATGCAGCGCAAAGCTAAAATGGCAAAATCCCTTCAAGCATCCTACCTGCTGCCTCATTTTGCTAGACATGGCTGAGATCTCCTCCTCTGCTTCTTCCAGCTCTCTAGCTAATCTGTCAGCCTTGGCCTCAGCTGCTGCGGCAGTTGCAGCCATCTGCCCTCCTTGAGACCCTGGATCGGCCCCAAACATGACTTGGGATCCCCGCCTGCCAGGTGGCTGCCTGGATGAAGCTGATGCAGCGCTCTTCTTCAGCGCTATCAGCTCTAGCTCTAGAGCATCTTTCCGTTGTGCTGAGTCTCGCTGCCTATGTCATGCATTAGTGACTTGCTGGCCACAGCCCAGGTTGCATTGACAAGGTTTTGGTGTTTTGTGCATCAAGTCCCCTGCACATCTTTCATGCAGTATGCTAATGCTCAGACCATGTGAGAAGTACTGCGGCACAATCAATGAATCAGCATAAGACAAGCAGATTGAAGCTGCTTGATCTGCTGAGGGGCAACATGGCTGTGTGTTCAAAACATGTTGCTCTGCATTAGCATCACAGCTGTTCACACCTCCTTGCGGCATAGACTGGCATGGTTACATTGCAGAGGGGTAACAGCTGCATCTGAGCTGTATACTGTCAAGTCCAGTCCATAATGCTGCTCTGCATCAAGAGATCCAAGCTTCCATAAAAAAGTACCATGCTTTTGGGTCTTACTTTGTAGATGCCAGTATGAGCTTCCTTTGGTGTGTGGTGCAGCTCACCTGGCCAGGGCATCAGCAAGATCACGCTGCAGGGCTTGCACCTCAGAGCTGTCTGACAGGTTCACATTCATGTGACTGTCCTGGCGCCTGGCAGGACTGGCCTGCTGCTGCTGCTGCTGTTGCAGCTGCTGTTGATGCTGCTGCTGCAGGCGCTGCTGCTGGTTCTGCAGAGCCTGTGTGAGCCGCTGATCAGCAGCCAGTCGCTCTTCACGCCGTGTGCGAGCCACAACTGTTGCGATCTCCTCTTTGCCTGCACCTGGCAAAGCAGGACATGCCACGTCAGCACCGGGCTGCCTTGTGTTGTGCAAAGCAGCAGCATTTGCACAGCAGCATGCCATTGAGGTGCAAGCAGCATTCAACAAAGCCCAAGAAGACACAATTACATTCGTGATGGGTCTTACAGGCATGACAGCAATGAGGGCAGCAACCAGCTTGTCTACTATTAGTCATGATACATCCTCTCTGTTTGTCCAAGGCCATCATGTGCCACCTGGATAAGGATTTGCCCATGTGGATAGGTGTATAGCATACCTTGGTGGCGAGCTGCAAGCTGCTGTAAGGCAGCCTTGAGCTTGGCAATGTCCTGCAGCAGGCCCTCCCTCTCCTCCTTCATGTCCTTTGCCTGCCACATGCAGCAGAAGTGTGTGTGGACATGCCATTCAAACATCACAGCCATGTGAGTTGCAGCACCAGAACCAGCAAGAAGTTGCTGATCCCATGATTGTCCTGTTTGAGGAGGATATGATTCTCCGTGGCAGATCCTGTGCATATGGTGCTCTACCATGTGCACACAATTGCAGCGAGGACTGCACAGGTACAATTGCGATCTAAGGCCATGGCGTTTAGTGAGGACAGCGCATGCTAGCATCAGTGCTGTCTTCATGGTGACATGCTTCCTGTAGACATGACAAGAGCTGTGTAAGCTGATTAAACAGCAGCAGCCCTTGTACATCCAGAACAGTAAAAGTGCAAAGGTCAGTACCTGCAGTTCCATCTTCTCCAGCTTCCAGGCAGTGCTGGGGTCCAGCTGCATGACTGGGGTTGCAGCCTGGGTGGGGGCTGGCTGTGCCTCAGCAGGGGGCGGGGTGGGGACAGGAGGAGGGCCCAAGGCCGGAGCTGGAACAGGTGCCTGCTCTTTTGCCTTCTCAGCTAGAAGCTGCAGAGTGCACCTCACAAATTATGTGCTTGTCACACTTTTGATAAGCTTGTGACGTTCGCCCTTGCAAGCCTCAACACACCATCTGCTATTGCAGCATGTTCATTGTATGTCAGCATGTTGACAAAGGTTCACACAGGCTGTTGCAGCTGTGATGCATGCTAGCTGAGCAATCATGACAGCTGAGTGGCATTATCCATGCTGTCATTGAGAGCTTAGTATGCATGTGGTTGTCATAGTGCACCTCATAGGTCTTGAGAGTCTTTCTGAGGCGTTTCAGTTCCTTGTTGGTCCCTGCCAGCAGCTCCTTCTGCTCGCGCACCCTCAGCCTCACTGCCTCCAGATGCTGCACCCCCCTCACACTCTCATCCTGAATGCAGAGTCACATGTCAAACGCCTGCCTTGTTCTGAAATTTCCAGAAGCCTGCTTGAATGAAAAATGCCTGTTTCTGACGCACTCACATGCAAGCTTGGCTGCAGAACAGCTGCTACACTGGACGGCTGATGCGTTGATCCAATGACCTGACTGCTTGCTTTGATGTCACGGCAATGCAATATTAGGCAGCTTTGTGAGCTGGCATGTGGGCTCTGAAAGCAATGTAGGATGTGCAGAACACCTTGAGCTGTGAATTTTCCTGTGCCAGGTGGTCCTGTACATGCAGCAGGTACTCTGCTGTGAGCTGACTAAGCCGGAAGATGCGCAGGAAGTTGAGGTCTGTTAGGTTGCAAGTGTCCTCTCCATCCAGATCACCAAAGGCTACAATGCCCACAACCCTCTCTAGCATGTCCAAGTCCGTGTCCCTGATCTACACACATGTCATCATCCAGGTCAGCCGTCAGTAAACATTGGCCTGTGCTGGCTGTGCAATGCAAAATCAAGTTGAGGAGCAGCCTAATGGTCTGAGACAAGGCCTTTCATGCTCAATCCTTGCTTTCTGTACGTATTTATTGCAATGTGGGGCATTTGATGTCATGCAGGTAGAAGATATGTATCAAGGGCATTTGCACTTGATTGACAGGCTGTAACGGTTATCCTTGAACAGCAGCCGTAGCATGTAACAAAGCCCTCTCGGTAGCACATTCAGTTTCCTTTGTTGCTCACCATCTTGTTGACATCTATGCCATGCAGCAGACGCCAGTCTATTGGCGTCCGCCTCGCATTGAATTGAAAGGGGGCCACAAGCTGCTGTTGAGGTGGCATGATATGTGCATCTTGTTTGGCTGCTCTTGGCGGAACAGAAGAGCACTGATGCAAATATGGGTAGTTCTCCTTCTTGCCATGCTCCCGTATCCTGACACTTGACATTGTCACCAGAAACCCAGATGAAACCTTGCTATTCCTAGCAGCTGATCAACAGAAAGACTCCGCACAATGCTGCACCTCAGATTGGCATGTACTGCACACCAGCAGGCGGTGCTAACATCAGCTCAAAAAAACCCTTACAGAGGTGGGTCAGTGTAAGCTCGCCGCTTGCACCGGAGCACAAAACGGCGGTGCTGGGGTCCGGCAACGGTTCAACGCCGAAGATGCGACACAGCAGGCTTTCGCGTGCTGCTGGTCCGGCCTGTCTGAGGAGACATGTGGTCGGTGCAACTCTAGCCGACGAGCCGCAACAGGTTGTTATGCATTACAGACGGAAACCTTCCAACAAATCTCTGTCACGTCAACCATTGAGCATGTCGTGGTGACCTGCAAACCACTGCGAGCGCTGCGCAAGGTCAAAGCCAATGTCAACTCAAGAGCCAGAAGAGAATTCTAGCAAGAAGAAGATGAACGGATGATCGATGATAGATATCTTGGAGCAACGCCATAATGGTTTTATTTTCTGCGCTTCTGGTTCAGCAGAGGATAAACAGCATTTTGTGTTTGATTGCCCTACAGATTGTGCCATCAGGAACAGATTCACAAACATATTTTGGGGCCCAGCCCCTACACTGTCTTCTTTGTTTATAATTATTTTACATGGTCCCGAAGTCATATAATATATCATGCTAGGTTTTTGAGGGAATGTTTGGAACATAGGAACACCCTGCTGGCAGCACAATCTGGATATACCCTTTGCTTTAGCTTAGAGTGCGTCAGCTGTGAACATGAGTGCTTTCGTAAGTGCTTTGGAACATTTGGGTATCTTTGTTTGACGTTTCAGTGTACTGGTCAAATGGTCATGGTACCGGTTGGCCCAACGACATTTAAAGAATAAATGAATCTTGTTCTTGACTGACTCGTCAAAGACATGAGCCCAATAATGGAGCGTTGCAATTTTTTCGTCTGCCAATTGCAACATTGGTTTCACACTGTCTTTCGTGAATTCATGCTCAGACTGCTAAGCGCATGCAGGCACAAGCACATCTTGCATCTGATCACAGCTGTGCAGAGCAGCTGCCAGCATTGTTGTCCTTGCGTGCCTGACAACTGGGACACTTCAACACATCAGACGTGCCATTAGGCCACTGGTACCGGTACTGTTAATCAGCTAGTGGCTGGTCTAGTTAAACCAGCATCATAGAATGCAAACAGATACATGCAGAAGCTCAGCGCAAAAGAAAGCACTGACTCAGGCTGTAGTCTGATCATGATGCAATATTGGCTTTAATGGCTGGCTGCCTGCCAGGCTGACCAGCTAGTCATTGCACTATGTACAATTCCTCTGCCCCATGCACAGCATCATGTGATGCTTGCCCAAGCTGCCTTGCTGGCACACAAGCTGCTTGCCATGGCTGAAAATGGCCCACCAATTGCTGTGTAGCTACTACAGTACGATCAGGGCTTCTGAGGTCATTGTGGCCAAACATCATTCTGCATATTGAGTACTATATCTGTCAGCAGCCTAGTCTCCACCATGAAACTTCAGGCATGCAAAGCAGCATAGAATCAGGCACAGCCATGGCGGCCCAGAGAGCAGCTGCTGGCACAGCATACATTTTTGCTGCTGAATCAGATTCAGATGTTGGTGGATGAGGTCAAACACGATTCAGATGGCTACTGACAGTCACTGCTGTGATGTTGTTCAACACTGCATGATGCAAAAGTCCACTGTCGCCACAACTGCATATCAATTACTTTGAATACATACTGTATGTTGAAACAGTTCAGGAATGCTGCAAGGCTCTGCAGCTGCACTCTGAGTGTGTACACACTATACACCTTACACACATGACTTCTAGCCTGCACAAATTAGGGTACAGGATGGTCAGGTGCGCATGACATGCACGTACCCTATGCCTATGCAGCAGCATGCATTTCAAAGTATAGTCCTTGCAGTCCTTGTATTGGCTTCTCTTCCAATGTGCCAAGCAGGTGGATAATCAACAGATCCTGGCTTGCTGTCAAGATATCACCCTGCATGGTGAAGTGTGTGCATGAAAGCTTGCTCGCAGAATCATTAGCAGCAAGTTCCTTGCATGTGTTACACACGAAGTGTCACGAACTTAGCATGCCTGTAGACATGTGTGATAGTACAATGCACCACTGTGGTCTGATTTCAGCAATTGGGAACAAGTGTGCTGCTCAATTTGGTGGGAAAACGAGCGAGTGCTCCGATCACTCCGGGCGCGGCTTAGCCAACATACGATAGGAGCACTTTCGGAAATCTTCCGTTGGCAGCCTTAATTCGCCAGCCTGTTCAGCGTGTTGATCAGTGAGAAGTGGCAAGCAGTCTTCCTGTTGCTCCTGTCTCAGTACTGACGGAAAGCCTACAAGAGCTCGTGTCGTACAGGTGTGAGGCATTGCAAGATTGCAGGTATCTGCTGAATTTCGATCTGCCTAGCAACTACGTTGACACAAAGTTTGCACGTGCATCAAGTTCTGGAGTCACGCCAGACGCTGGTGCAAGATCAGATCACTATTGCAACTTACTTCGCACAGAAATCTGAAGTAGTTCCGCATAAACACGGAGCCGGATTCGGCTGTCACCTGGAGCAAGCTGTTGAAGGTCTCTGCGTGCATAACAGTTGCCTGAGTGGAACACTATCAGACCTGGACCTGTTGCAAGGCTGCATGCAAGTGCCTGCAACAGAGGCTTTCTTTGCCAATGCGCACGAGCTGCCAGATCTGGCACTGTCACAGGCCTTGAGACCTGCAGTTCAGCCACTGCTGAGGCTTATCCACCTAGTTCTCACAGAGACTGCATTTTTTGCATATTGTGAGTCAGGCAAGACCAGCAGCAGAGATGTCGAGCAGCTGGATGTAGACAACTTTCCAGATCCAGCACCTTTCAGGAATGGACGCAGCTTCTGGTATGGTGACAAAACCATGCAGGCAGAGGTTCCAAGACAGGCCGTGATCGACGGCACTCATCAGGGAGTGCTGTCAGTCTCACAACAAGCTCAGTGGTGCATCACACATCTGCATGTTGCTTTGATGGCCCTCAAGCTGGTTGCTATTTTGCAGCATGCTGAGGCTAGCACAGCCCTCTGCGCTCTCATGGCCAATCAGTTGCTTTCTGTGGCCATGCGTTCCTTGCAAAAGGTGTTGCACTACACCATACCATCGTCCAGCGTATCAGCTCAGCTACAGTCAAAGGCAAAGCATGCATCAGTGGTGATGGTTCAGCTGCTGGTGCAGCTCATCTGCAAACTCCTCAAGCAGCCAACAGTGCCCTTTGCTCAGCATCAAGCAAATGTTGCCTTTGGCGCTTTGGGGCTTCTGATGCCAGATGAGGATGATATCATATCTGGAGCAGTTGCTGCTGAGTACCTAAAGCAGGGTAGGATATCTGTGTTGCTCAGTCACCTCTTATGACCTGCACGCTTTCTTCTTTTTGCTTCAGTCATTACACGCCAGTTGCTTGCGTCCTTGGCTGTTCCCTGATTCCATTCTGGCCCAGGTTGCTGCAGTTTCTGTTTCTGATGTTGCATGAGCTCAGCTTCATGCTTTGGACAATCCAAAAGTTCAAAACAACCCATCTGAAATCTGTGCAGCATATTGTGGGCAAACACAAGCAGACTTCAGTACAGCGGCAAGCCATGCTGAGTTGGCAGAGCCGCAATCAGCATTCACATGATGTTCTTGATTTCACAGAGCGCAGAATCAAGGAATTTCATCAGCATGCTGGTAAGTTGATCTATGCTCAGCTGGAAATGAGCCTGTAGCACAAGTAACATATGCATGAAACAGCAAGCTGCGCCAGCTGTTGATGGCGTGCTGCTATGTAAACTTTTCGCCTGCCTGATGAGGTGTCCAGCCTGAATGACTGAACATGTGTCTTTGGTCCCTGCACCCACGCATTTGCTTGCTATCATGCTCCTCTGCAAACCCACATGTTGGCCTTACGCTGCCATAACTGAAGGCACAGGAGTTGCATTGACAAATGCAGAAACTGTTGTGGAGCGCCTGGAGAGCATGTACAATAGTCGGCTCTGGCAGCCACAGCTGCTTAACCTGACCCCGGAGAACTGGTGCAGCGTTGCTACAGCTCCTGCAGCTCTCCAGCAGTACCTTGACGACCCACATCTGGCCAACAGACTGGGTGCAGACTTTGTGCACCGGGTCAGAGCATGCTTTCCGGTGTGAAACTCTTCTGGCATCCACCACTTCTGACAATCAGTGCAAGCATATGCTTCAGAAATTGCTGGCAGCCTTGTCCATATGCAAAACCAGCATCTATGCCTTTTTCTCTACTCTGTCTTGCAAGCAAAACCATTGTGTTAACAACCTTAGAGGTGTCAAAGTCCCTTTGCCCTTGACAACGTATGCATTGTACAAACACGATACACCACTTGCAAAAAGCAAGCCTTGATGCCGAGGTCGTGGCTCTGTAGCAGACAAATGCCGCTGACTAAACCAAAGGTTTGGGTGCTTTGCAGGGCTCCCAAGATGGTGAGGTACTGGCTGACAACATCCGTCAGCAGCTGATGGCTGAAGAGGAACGGGCAGTTGCTCAAGCCGCTGCCAGGAAGGCCAAGAGGAGCAGGCAGAAGGCCAAGAAGCAGCAGCAGCAGCAGCAGCAGGCAGCAACCCAGCAGCTGGCGCAACTTGCTTCTTTGTCTCAGCAAGCACCAGCCACATGCTCATCAGAGGGCACTGCTGGATCTCTGTTTCAAAACAGTTGCAAGGCGACCCTGACCCTTCCGCACCTTTGCCTGTTCTGTCTGCATTTGACGTGCAAGCAGCCAGCCAAGCAGAAGCAAGTGTATCAGGTGTTGACAGATCAGAGAGACTCACATCAGTGCCGGCAATACCTGGCACGCCAGGGACACGTGTCAAGCTGCAGTGGTCCTCAGCAAGGGCAGCTGCAGCCAGCCATACGTCTTGTCTGACACCATTGGCTGCTGCTGTGTGGTCAATGGACGTCCACAACATAGGCCTCATACCCAGGGTGCATGACACTCCTGTGCAGCATTTGTTGAGCTGCCCAGTTACCAAGGTGAGATGATCAGTTTTGCGTCTGCACCAGCATTTCAGATGGCAAATGCTGCATTCACAATGCAGGCTTTGCTGATCTTGTGTGGTACGTGCTTGGCTTGATGTCATGACATAAATAAGTTGCTGTTGGAACCAAACACAGGCACTATTTCGAGCCTCGTGAAATGATTGTGTATGGCTGCAGGCATTGTTTTTGGATCCAGTCATTGCTGCTGATGGACACACCTATGAGAAAGCTGCCATCACCGAATGGCTGCAGGAGCATCAGACCTCTCCTGTCACAGGGGCGACCCTTCTGCACAGGCGCCTTGTCCCCAACACACTCATCAAGCAGGCTATTGCAAGTCAAGTGTCTGTTTGATTTGCATTGAACAGCACATGTATTGCTGATTGCACACACTAGACGTTTGCTGCATCATGAAGGCTTTTACCCTTTTGCTTGCTCTGGTGTTGTAATGGCTTCTTCCACATACTGAGGCCCTGACAGGCTAGTTCTGATTGAAGCAGTTATGACCAACGTTGACAGTATAGATTGAAGCACTTTCGTCAAGGCTGTTGTTCTGCACTGATGATCAAGTTCTGCTGCTTTATGCCTGTTTCTTGCAGCCCTTGGGATCATGCAGCTGGCATGGTACAAATCAGACCTAATGTATAAATGGAACACATGTTGGGCAGTTGCAAGCATATACGTCTATATAGACATCCAGCTGTATGACAGCTGGACTGGTTCATGTGTGTTCTGCTTCATCTCACTGGTGCACGTCCTCAGGTACAATATGGGAAGCTGTGGCATAGCCAGGTGCATTAGTGTCGCCTTTGTACATGCATGCAGAATGGCTCAGTACCACATGCTCATATGACTGCCGCTGTATGCTGAGGGCTAAAAGCCATGCTTGAAGTCAGCATGGTATGTTGGAGCGCAGAAGCTGCGCATTTGCAGCGGTTGCGTCTGGCTTGTGTGTGACTATGCTATCTATCAGGTATAAGAGACATGTGGCCTTCTTTGACGATATCATGGAGGTTCAGTTCCTCAGTTTCGCCTGTAGAATACATAATGCTGGCCTTCTGTGTGAGCAGGTCAACATGCTCTATGGATATGAGATACCAAAGATTGTCATCAGGCCAGTATAGCTCAGCTCTCCTGCCTTGCAGTTCATGGATGATGTCATGGTATGTCAATAGGCGACCGCCAGCCTGCATGGCACATGACAAACAGCATTATGTTGTCCAGCTGTTTTGATGACTATAAGCACTGCTTCCGCGCTGAGTTGGCCAATGATCCATACAAATTGACCTGTGCAAAACTACCATACATAAGGAATGTCTAGAAAACTTGCTATAGATAAACAGGTGAGCTGCCTAGATGAGCACCACTGCCAGCTACCAGACCGACAATTAATGCTTGTCGATGTTGTTATGACAATCATGGCCCTTCTTTGCTGACCTGAGGCGCACTGCCGGCATGGCTCATGCCAGGGGGGGCCCAGTGCGGCATGGGCATGTCATGGGGCTCTGTGTGAACATGCCCTTGCCCGCCAGCAGCCCCAGCCAGGGCCATTCCCCGGGGGCTGGTGTGCGGTGACCGCCGCTTCTGTGCATGGCTCAGATGACCCTCTGATTGACCATTTGCTAGACCCACGCCTGCATCAACCACACTCCTTGCTATCAAAGTTGCCATACAACGCAGCTCTAACTCAGTGCCATGCAGCTGACTGTCGAGCAAGCACGCAATGCTGCAAGGGAAAATTACAACACTGTCTCAGGCTGGTAAGCGGCCTGGACGGTCATCAGGTTGTAATGGGACTATTGCAAAGCTGAAGGTGGATTGTCCAATGCCTGTGTCATTAGCTGCCCGTCCATCAACTGCATCCAGAAGAAGATGAGCTTCGCACCTTCTGCAAAGCGTGCTGAGCGTGCAGAATGCGGGCGCGCTGCTGAAGCAGGGAAGTGAGGGGGGGCCTGAGGGCCGGGGCTGGCCACTACTGCTGCAGCGTTCTGCCGCTCCACCTGCTCTAGCTCTTTCTGCCGCCGCCTGGCTTCCTGCACCACTCTCACAGGCCTGAGCACAGCTAGTCCAGAGACAACCAACTGAGCCTGCTGTACAACTGACTGAGCCAGCTGCTGAAGCAAGCAATGCATTTGCTAGAAGGGTACACTGGGTCTGACTTGTACACAGACTCGCAACAGCTTACATTTGACAACAAATCATGACTCATGCATGCAATACAAAACAGAGCATGCGTGCTCTGAGATGAAAATGCATGCATGCATGGAGGTGCACTATGCAAGACATTGCAGAAAGCTGCCATATGGCAAACAATACAGGCTGATGGCGGAAATGAAGTTATACTGTCACCTTCTCTTGCCTCTTGGCTTGCAGGTCCGCTACCTGCTGCTTCCTGAGGTCAGCTGGGCTGGTGTACATTTCCATCATGCCCCCCTCCATGTTCGCGTTTTGAACCTGCATCACACCTTGCAATTAGTACAATGACCTGTCCAGCGCAGGCTGTCAAGCCAAAAATAATTGCCTGATCCAGGACTTCTGTATATCTGGCAAGCAAGCACTCACATTCTCGCCGTATTGCACCACGCCAACCAGCAAGCCCAATGGCAAAGGTCCTTTTCAATGCACAGCACAGGCAATGGACAGCTCCAGCACCAAAGCCAACAAGTTACGTGCGTACCATACAAATTTGCTACAGCAACAGTGGATGCGAAGCCATTGCGAACTTTGTTGCACATACTTGAACTTGTAGGTCATGCAGGTTGAAAGAGGTAATGCAGAAAGGGTGAGGTACATGGCAGACCTGAAGTTCACTGTCAAAGGCTGTGATGTCCTTGTTGGCTTGAGTGAGATGCAGCTCCAGCAGGCCTAACAGCGACTGTGCCAATGCTAGGCGCTCCTCCGACCACTGCATCAGCATTCGCTGCTCATCCTCAATCTTCTTGCGAAGATCAGCCACCTGTTCAACACAGTGCACCAGCTGTCATTGCCACAGCTGCTGACCATGACAATCACACAACTGGGGTTAAGGGCAACATGCAGTCTTGTAGCAATGCAGCTGCCGAGTGTTGTGCTTGTGGAAGACATTACTGGTGATGTTGTAATATAGGAAATGTGGTGAGCAGCATCTAGCTGTGTAGTGCAGCAGGTGGTGACACCAAAAGAGTGGTGTCACAGACACGCTATGATACCCCCATAAGCATGTGAATGATGCATTGGCAAGAAACCAGCACTGCTTGCTAAGGTACCAAAGCAGGTGGTGGGGACATGCCAACATACCTCATTTTGACTGTCTGAGCCTGGCTTGCGGGCAATCTGGGAAGGCATATTCAGGCACTCATCCACATTGTCTTGGATTTGCAGTGTCAGCACTACAGGCAATCACAATGTGCTGGCAACAACAGTTCGGCTGAAGCAAAGTCTCTGTTGGCAATCAGCGCAGCAATCATGCAACCATACAGGAACTCAGCACCATGCAGTAAAATGCATGCCCTGTATGCATGCACCTTGCGATCTCTCATCCAGATCCTGTATGGTCTTGAGAAGCCGTTGCAGCTCAGAAGGCAGACCTACTGTACCTGCATTGATTTGTCCAAAACTATGCTGAATTTCAGCTGTGCAGCAAATGAGCTGTGATTTTGGGCTGTGAATTTTTTTTGTACTAGAAGTCCATTACTGTTGTTTTGCCATGCATAAGCTGGTTGTGGCAGTTCATGGCACTGACAAAGGCAACTATGCGCCGCATGCAGGGGACTCTGCTTACTTTCAACATAATTTTCCAAGTAAACTACGCTCGTCATTACGCTAGAACCGTAACACCCCTCGATGCGGCCTCGTGAAGGCCATACGAGGCCTCAGCACATAATAAGATGGCCACCGGCCAGGAATGTTCTGCTGAAGTCTGAAGAGCTTTCAGGGCACTGCTAGCCCGGAAGGTGACGCTGAGTCAGATCCCGTAGATGTCACGTTGCACGCAAGACGGAAGCCCGCGACCGCAGCAGGGTCTAATTGCACTCAGCAGCCTTGATAGAGCCGCAAAACAAGGTCGCTCAAAGTCTATGCTGCATGAACAAGCGCTCGCGCATGCGCGTTCACCCGAAAGTTTAAAGGTGTACGGCGAAAGGAAAATTACGGTCAAAGATTTGTCGTAACACGTTCAGTCTAGTGCCAGCGACACAACTGCAAGCTTCTCACCGCTGTTGCAGTGTCTGCTTGCGCGTCATCTTCATCACCGCTTCATTTGAGTCGTGCGAGTTTGCTGCTACTGTGGAAACCCTGTTTTACCGTAGCGTTGCCTCCGGGACTGCGATCGCAATCTGCAGCTACTGATTGCTGCACACTTGCATCTGCCGGCACACAGCGATCAGTGGGTGACGTTGAAGTAGTATTGACATCAGCAACAAACTCGGCTGATTAAGCCCTGGGAGGAGGTTCCTGATGTATGGAAACTTCAAGGAGCGAGCTATAGGTACTGGCCCCCAGCACCCCAGGTCGCCCACGGCAGCTTGACACACATTTTTGTTGCTCTGTTTACAGAATATGTGAAAGAGGCTGTGAATGAAGACAAGAATGAAAACTATGAAAGAGCCTTTGAGCTGTACATGACTGCTCTAGAATACTTCAAGACGCACCTGAAGTATGAAAAGAATCCCAGGTCTAAGGAAGCAATTACGCTCAAGGTGTGGTGCTGTGTTGTATAATGCTGCTTCAGCTGCGCAGCATGTCATATTCTGCTTCATCCTGTTTTGTCCTTTGCAGTTCAAGGAGTACTTGCAACGAGCGGAGGACATCAAGGCACTGCTGAATGGCCAGCAACCTGTGACTGCAACACCGGCAAATGGTGCACAAAAGGCACGAGGGCCAGGCGGGGGCCCTCCACCTGGGGGCAATGGGGGAGGGGGCGGTGGTGGTGGAGATGTAAGCCACTCCTTTGCATTTGCTGTGTATAAGTGGCCATATTCCATGAACCGAGCGTGCATTTCTTTGACAAAATCACTACATGTGTTGATGAGTAATCTCAGCCAGGGGCTTGACAACATTAAATCCCTCAAGTCTCAGGTTTATATACCCACATTGTCAACAAGCTGCAGGGTGTAGTGGACCGTGCTGTGCTGATGAATGTTGATGCACCAGCTGCTGTCAAAATTGAGGCCCACTTGGACCTTGCTGGTCAACAGGGTTTTGTTTAAAGAACACCTTGTGCTTTTTGAACCCTCTGCCTCCATGACCAAACTTCTGTTGGCCAGCAAGCCTCAATGTTGACAGCAGCAGGCACCAATGCATCAATGGTCAGCAACACAGCGTCGTACACTACATCCTGCAGCTTGTTGACAAACCTGTTGGCTTTTTTTGCATGGCCTGCTCACTTATGTGCAATGTCTGCTGCTGAAGCTGATGTGTTTCTGCAGTCAGGAGATGCTGAGAAGGACAAGCTTCGAGCATCGCTTGGCAGCGCCATTCTTGCAGAGAGGCCAAATGTCAAGGTCAGCGCTCCATATGCCATGGTTGTGTACATCAGAGTTCTATCTACGCATTATGCATGCTTTAAGTTGCCGAGGCAGGCGCTGCAACTCTATGCAGAAAGATGATTGTGAGTTGCAGAACAATGAATTAAAATTCATTTACCTTACCTGGCACACGTCTGAATGCCCGTCATAGTGCTTCATAGTGCATCGGAGCTTAAAGCAGCAGCTTCACATAGCTTTGGACAAAGCTCAGAACTGTTATTGCTGTGCAGTGGGACGATGTTGCTGGGCTAGAGGCAGCAAAGGATGCCTTGAAGGAAGCTGTTATCCTGCCAGTCAAGTTTCCTCAGTTCTTCACTGGCAAGAGGAAGCCCTGGAGTGGGCTGCTGCTGTATGGGCCTCCCGGAACTGGCAAATCCTATCTTGCCAAGGTGAGGAGCAGACTGCCAGCTTGTCTTCCTCAACCAGCAGCTGTTTTGACCCATTTGAACATTCATTGAAATTCAGAGCTGCTCAGATAATAATTTGGTAACCTGATGTCATTTGCCTGGACAAGAAGTGCCACCTTACCAATGCGTCGTCCTGTAGCACATCACTCTATCGCTGTGTGTGGTAAAGGCTGTGGCTACAGAGGCAGAGTCAACCTTCTTCACGGTGTCGTCGAGTGACCTGGTCTCCAAATGGATGGGTGAGAGTGAGAAGCTTGTCAGCCAGCTGTTCAGCTTGGCACGCGAGCACTCTCCAGCCATTGTCTTCATAGACGAGGTACGCATGCACAGCTGCCAGCCGACACCACGCATTGGATGACATCACAGCCTGCATGGACGTCTGCATGCCTGCCAGCTTCAGTCTGGTCAGCCTGCAGGGAAATCTGTTCAGGGACCCGCCTGTCCAGGGTCTTGCAGCAGCCATTGCACCAATCAGAACTGTGTGCAGTCTCTGTACACATGGGGCCGCATTGCTGCTGGCCTTTGACTGTTGTACCTTCTGTATGCAGATTGATGCGCTATGTAGTACAAGAGGGGAGGGTGAGAGCGAGGCAGCCAGACGCATCAAGACTGAGTTTCTGGTGCAGATGCAAGGAGTGACAAGCTCAGAAGCACGTGTACTAGTACTGGGTGCAACCAATATACCATATGGCTTGGACCAAGCAGTACGACGAAGGTTTGACAAGGTGAGCTCACTCGTATGACAGCCATCATGCAGAACAACATCTTTCTATGCAAAGTTGTGGAGCGCAGTGTTCACCTTATGTCTTCCCAACATTTGCTGTGTACTTGCCAAGCGGTCTGCAGATCACTGTCTAATTTTTTGGGTGTAAAGCTGATTCTAACTTCTTGATCACGCCTCTCTGTCCTGCTGCGTAAAAGTGTACAGGAACAAGTATGGTTTGCCAGCAGGTCGTCATTTGAATCCTTTGTGTGCGCAGCGAATATACATCGCGCTGCCAGAGGCCAAGGCGCGAGCACACATGTTCAAGGTGCACCTGGGAGACACTCCACACAACCTTGAAGCCAAAGACTTTGAGGAGCTAGGTGTTGCCACAGAAGGCTTCTCTGGTTCAGATGTTGCTGTTGTCGTCAAGGACGTGCTCATGGAGCCCGTCAGGCTGACACAAGATGCTGGCTTCTTCAGGTACGCTGCTAACATGTCACTTTGCCGCCTGCCCTTGGCATGTCATGCTAAAAGCTCATCTGGGATGTGCAAATAACCTTTACGGCAGGTGAAGAGTCCATTTGCTACCAAGCAGGTTGAGTGCTATCTCATTGGCTTTCAGCAAGGTTTCCTTGATTGCTTTGGTTTGCTGCAGGACGGTCACCAAGGGTGGAAAGCAGTATCTGGAGCCATGCTCTGGAGGCACCCCTGGAGCTATCGAGACTGACTTAAACAAGCTAGCAGATGAAGGGAAGGCATCAATGGTTGCACCACCATCAATTACAATGAGCATGATGCGCAAAGTGCTTGAAAAGGCACGACCCACAGTCAGCCAAAGTGATTTGGAGACGTATCAAAGATTTACTAAAGAGTTTGGTGAAGAAGGCTAGTGACAATCTGACCTTGTTTTCTGCTCGTTCAGCTTGACATGTTTCTGTAAAATAGACATAGCTTGCACAAGTATCATTGCTGCCGTGGTCACACTGCAAATGTCTGTTCAGTATACCAGCTCTCGATCACTAGACCACTGTGGTGTGGCACAGTTGTCTTGGTCTCAAGTTAGGCATACATTAGGCATGTCCTCAAACTGCCATTACCTCAACCAGACTCTGGGTTACTCTGGGTTACTCTGAGTAACATGAAGTCTATTTCACAGATGCCAGCTTGATTGTAAGCTTACGGAATTTGGCAAACTGCCAATCAATGAGCAGCATGGGTGGCAGTCCACTGCATACATTTCACACTCTGGCAACACATTGCCAGACTTGTAGTCAGCATTGCTAAGGCAGCATTGCTAAGGAGCAGCACAAATCTCGTGCTGCTCATGCAAGTAGTTTTGAAGATGGCACAGCTTGCTACTTATCCCACCACAAGCCAGTGGTGCCAGTAGCAGTAAATGCCAATGGCCAGGGTTGTTTCAGTTCACTGACTGCAGCACCTCTGAAGGCTGCGGGGACAACATCCATGAGCATTTCATGGATTGTGCTGGTGTCAGCTATCATCCCAGCCCTAGAGTGAACCTCCACGCAGTGCCTGCAACAACATAGGTTATGACACTGGACTCAGGTAACATATTGTGCACAGCCCAGACTGAGACCAGCAGGGTGAGGCACACACTTCTAGTATGCATGCATCTGCCTGTGCAGGAAGCCCTGTGTTGTTTGCGCATACACCATCCTCTTTGGCGCAGCTTGAGTGGGCAGCAGCAATGCAAGGTGACCATGGAACTGTGTTGAGTCCAGGTGGCAAGACAATCAACTCAGCAGGTGCCCGCGCAGCAAGTTGTCAAAGCATTGCAAGGGCAGATATGCAACAAAACAAGATGCAAACAAGATAAAGATTGTAGGCCTGCTGCGATGCATGAGGAGCATCACACCTGGAAGAGCACTCTTCGGCTGTCCAATGGGCGTAGCGAGCCTCATCCTCATCAATGTACTGTGCCCATCGAGGATGCTTTGCACGCCAGGCAAAGTGATGTACGTCCCCAATCGAGCTGGTGACATTGACATATACTTCACTGATGCCTTTCCACTCCCAGTTGTACGCCAGCAACTCAAGTACGACAGCACCTGTTAGAACACCGCTGTGGCAGTGGTGGCCTCATAAGTTGTAATGGGTCTCTCATTGACAAGGCAGACACAACTTTTCAGGTGAAGTAATGGTCACCGCTGCTGCATGCATCTGCTTGACTGGCAACCCAAACAGAGGCTCACAGGTGAAACAGACAGACAGTACAGCAGTGGCAGCAAGACAGTGCATCCAACACAAGGGGGCTCACCAGGAGGCAGGAAAAGGGCATTGGCCAACATAGGCCCATGGCGTGACACCAATACCCCAGTCTTGGACATGATCGACACGTATGATGCAAAGCTGGCAGCTGCAGTGCTAACAGAACCTTCAGCTCCAACCATGGTGGTAAATTCGCATGTGCATGCAGCTCCCAGCTGACATACTACCACACAGGCATGCTGAGGTGGCACTGTGTAAGGCTTTGCTAAGCAATCCAATGGCAACCCCGATGCATCAAAAGCAACTCCATGGACGATACGTGCTTAGCCAGAGCAATGTATGGGGCACAACTGACGCATTCTGCAGAGGCATGCAGGTGACAGATAGAAGTGCCTGAATGTTTGCACCACAAGAGCAGTAGGAGGTGTCAGAAGAGAGAAGGTTTGACCTGAGGTGGCAGAATACGGCCGCACTCTCATGTCAAAGGCAGTTGCAATGTCTTCCAAGCTGTTCAGTAGCTCATCTCTGTTGACGACCTGTGGCCAGCAGCGTGGCTTGCCAGCAGCATGAAGTGTGGCAACGTGAAGCAGGCATGCATTGTGACAACATGAAGCAGGCATGAAGTGTGACGACGTGAAGCAGGCATGCATTGTGACAACATGAAGCAGGCATGAATTGTGACCATACAAAGCAGGCATGAAGTTTGACAACATGAAGCAGGCATGCATTGTGACAACATGAAGCAGGCATGAAGTGTGGCAACATGAAGCAGGCATGAATCGTGACAGCATGAAGCAGGCGTGGAGTGTGACAACGTGAAGCAGGCCTCCTGCCCCAACACAGCCTTGTGTGTGCAACAGCTTCTGAAGGCCAATGCAAGCAGCTCATTGCATTGCATTACGTGCCCATGTATGAACTGTTCAGAGCCGATCAAGTATGCATAACCCAACAATCCTGTTAGCCATGGACCCAGTGTGTACAACCACTTCTCCAAGTCCCTGCCCAGCAACTGTGGTACAGGAAATGTGGACATACTAGGCAAGGCTGTACACACCGTGCCAGACAAAGACACAATGCAATGTATGTCACATCACCATCACAGTCAGCTCAAGGAGAGCCCAACTGCCATGCACAAATATCACCTATAAGCCACCAACCACAGGCTGGCTGAGCTATGAGTGTGCATACCATTTCTCCAGTGACAGCTGAAAGCAGGGTGATAGTGCGAGGGGCACCGCCAAGCTTCCAAGGGGCAGGTTGGGACAGGTGGGCCTCCTTGTAAGCAGCTTCTCTGAATTGCTGCCCATGCTCAACAGAGGCAAAGCCGCCCCGCCCTGCCGGATGTGTGTACCTGCAGCGCTGTACAAGTGAGGTACCACTTTCTTATTGTGAATGCTGTTGCACTTGCATGCCATGAGGAGATATTTTGCTCAATTCTCTCTGTCTCTTTTCATGGTGCAAGTGGCATGATGTGACGCATGTTGCAATGCAAAATGCATGTCAGCTTGCGCATACCTGTCATTGACAATGATCACATTTTGCATGCCCAGCCACATCATGGTGTCCATGGTCTCCAGTTCATCATAGCACAGAATCTGGGGCAGTTCTATTCCTGTCGGCAAGCCAGGAGCCATGCTGATGCGCAGCATAGCTTGAAGCCACTCAAAAGTCTGCACCATATATGTACAGCTTGTCTGGCAGACAACTCCCAATGCACACAATGTCAAAGGCATCCTGTGGGCCCTTGAAACCATTCCATTGTATTCAGCGCAATAAAGTTGATGGCCATGCAGCGTAAATTGAAATGTATGCTCAATCATGCACCAAAAGCTAACATGACATTCTGCAGGACTGCCAGCCTTGACACAAAACGTGCAGCAGTCAAGCAGGCAAACATCAGCAGTGACTACCAACATTGCAACCCTCTGTAAGCATAAAGAGCAATGCAGTGAGAAGCTGGTGTGTACCTGCAGCTGATCTCGTCGCACATTGCTCAGGAGCAGCCTATCAATGTGTCTGGAAGGCCCCTGGACATGCTGTTGCCAGGCACCAGTCACAAGAGCACTGTACACAGGCAGCAACACTTCTGCCCAATGGCCCATGCTTTCAGGAAAGGCTGGGAACGGGAAATCTATGAGCAAAGTGTTGCCGCCCCACCAGCCTGTCTGCACAGTGTGAGATACCAAAGGTCGCATGGGTGGTGGCATATGTTTGCATGTAACATGTCATGGTAAGAGAGATCCACCACAAAAAACATGGACTAAAACCTGAGATGCCATGAGGTATGATGACAACGGCAAGCTTGTCAGCAACATATTGAAACCATTCAGCAACTCGTCATTAGAGGTTCCAACTGGCAAGCATATTTGAGGTCAAAGGATGCCTCATGTTGTTTGCTGTCATGTCTATTGCAAATGCATATACTAGCAAAACCTCGTAAAAACAGTGGGCAGATGCATCTTGTTGGTGTATGTACGGGATCTCAGGCAATGCAACTATGCACAGAAAGGTTGATACCTGCACATGCTGGTGGAACTCTTCTGCCTTAGCAACAGGCATCTCTATGAGCATCATGTTGAGGGTGATGTCTGCTTTGATGGGGGTTGCATTGGGATCCTTGGTTGCCAAGCAATTCAACGCATAGAATCTTTGTGCATGGAACCTACAGCAGGCAGACTTTGTAGCAAAGACAAGGATATCTGGTATTATCGTATACACTTTTGTCGTGCTTACCAAAAGTTTTTGTATACCATGTTTGACTGCAATATCATGACTGTTGTGAACAAAAACCACCATGTCCCAAAATGTTTTGTTGTGGGCTTTGCAGTGCTGCCCTGCATACCTTCGGTTGCAGGAAATTCGCCATACCACCAGGCCTTTGGAGCAGAGGAGGCTCTAGTATGCTGACAAAGCAAACCGAGCAGCAGCAAGCGAGCGGCCTTGCGCCAGACCCACATGTCTCAGCCGAAGCAGCTTGCTGGTTACATAACTGCGCCTCCTGTCAACGGGCTGTGCAAGTGGTCAAGGTTGATCACTCGCAACCACGAGACGTCCGGCCGGCAGTGCAGATCTTTGGCACTCAACACGGCTCACAATGTGCAACTGAGACAGCCGCTTCGATGGATGGAAGCAGGCAAAGATAGCGTTCTCACAGCTTCACCCGACTCAGCTTGAATGTAACGTCACCTGCACGAGTCCTTACAAGCAGTGAAAGGATATTGGAACAACGCAAACTTTTGCGCTGATTGGACTAAGGCACGCTGTGTTGTCAGCACCAGCCATGCATAGAAACACAGCTTGTGATCACAAGTAAAGTCTAGCTAGGTCAACTAGCCTTCCCGCCTGCGTGCGTTACGTTTTGCTTTTTGCCACAGCTTGCAAAATTGGCCTGAGTGGCGATGTTCGCAGTCAAAGCAAATGATGTGAGTCCGGCAAAGCATCGGTGAGATCACAGCAGCCGCAATTGCAGGCTTCGCGCCGTGGACAGAACCGCTCAAACAGTGGTTCGCCACATTGGTTGACCAGTACGAGCGACACACAACTGACGCTCTTATTCCTCTCGATAGCATGGTCGCCAAGAGACGTGCAATACATCTCACTGCCCAATTTGAGGTCCCGATGTCAGCCTTCCATCTGACTTCAGGCTAAGCAGAAACGGCTGCAGGCGGAATGTCAAGTACGATAGCTTGAGCGGTAGCTGCTTCGGTGACAGTCAGGATGCATGAGGACAAGCAGCAAGCGTTCGAGGCGAATCTTGCACAGCTCAAGTCCACAAGTGATGACAAGAGTTTCTCCTCAAAGATTTATGGTGCTCTCTTGCGCTGTGTCTGGTGGATTTGCTGTTGCTTCTGGTTTGCTACAAATCCAAACAAGCCAGAGACAAAAGAGCCCTGGTCTGTGACTGCCATGGACGGTTATGTTGCGAGGCCTGCTCACCTGAAGATCTCCACCAGTGACAAGCGAGCTGTTGGTGAGTTCAGTACTCAACCCCTGGGTCAGTAAAAATCATGGCTGATGAGGCATAGCAACCAACATGGGTTGCTGTACATTGCAGAGGTGAAGATAGTGTATGCTGTGAACCCAAACATGCCAACTCAGCTTTATGAGGTGGACGTGTTCATGTTCTTTCTCAAGGATCTGGAGGCAGTTTCAAATAATTTCTATCACGACCTGTGGCAAGTGGCTCGCCTGCATACGCCAAAGGTCAGTTTTTGCGGTCTTCCCACTTGGGCGTGTGCACAGCAATGCAAACGATAATGACATTCATGCTGTGTTGATGCAGATTCCATTGGCAATGTTGGCAAATGATTCCTCGGCCGGCTTCACTGATCTGATTGGCCGTGAGCTGCTGGTATGACCATATCAGCCCCCTGACCACATTTTGTGCCTTTGTCTGTGGCTGTTAGAACATGTTGTTGCAAAGCATGTTTGTGCAGCGCTGGCTGTACATCCTGGAAAGCTGTGATTCAGGTCCATTCATAACCTCATGCAAATGATTGATGCATGCTGAGCTCATGAACACATTGCCTGTATCTTGCTGATTGCAATGTTCTATGCTATGCCAATTCTATCTGAGACTGGGAGCATGCAGGCCATCGAGAGCAAGAAAGCCGCTGGTGACACAGCAAGTGTGCAGCAGGAAGTGGATGGCATTGTACAGCAGCTGCGCCTGCATGTAGGTTCTCTATCATACACGAGCTTGCTGCACACCTCTGCTTGCTGCACACCTCTGCTTGCTGCACACCTCTGCTTGCCATCACACATCACAGTCTCTGCCTTCAGGACGCTTATCTGCCCACATCTTGCATCTGGTAACAACTGCACCATGGGAACTAACAACAGCTCAACTTGTTGCAATACCTTAACTTGGCACATAACATCTGTGTTGCCGATCTTACACCGCATCATCAAGCTGTTGTGTTCCGCAGCAGGCCTGGCAACATCCCTTGCAACATTTGGGGACAGTCTGCATGCTCAGGGCAGTGCTTGTGATTGATCAAATTTGAAAACAGTATGCTGGCTCAGGTGTGTATCTTCCGCAATGCCATACGGCGAGCGCTGAAGGGCATCAGTGAGGCTTTGGAAAGGCTTGAAGGCAGCCAAGCAGGCGCAGCTGACACGCTGCAAGCTTGCAGAGCAGTCACAACAGTTGTGGCCCAGATTACTCAGTCTGTGCATCGCCTGCAGCAGGTCAGCCCCGTTGCTGCTGCTTCATCTTGTTCACACTGCATTTGCAACCTTATGAAAACCTCGTTCTGCTGTGGCTGCTGACAGCATGTCTGTCAATAGCGTATGTTGCATTTGCAGCTAGTGCAAGTTAAAGTTTACAGATCTGCAGATGCAAGCTTTGTCAATGTGCCAGCCTATGTTTGCCCAAAAGGCGCACACATTGTCACTCACGTTTTGTCAACTAAAGGGATATACAGCTTCCCTGCTGGTGTGCTTGCCGTATCAGTGCAGATGCAGCAAGGCTGCAAGCATGCTGTTTCAAGTCAGCTGGTCACACCACTTCTGGCTGCAGGTGTGTCTGCCTTGTGAAGCTGCAGATGCTCCTGATGCTGTCAAAGTGGTCTGGAAGCTGGTTGATGAGTACACGCTCATGGAGGCTGAGCGTGCAATGCTGAAGCTCATGCGAGGCCTTGACAAGCACCTGCAGCGTGTCAAGCAGGCCACAGCTGCAGCTCAAGCAGCCACCGCTGCAGGCATGACGGCCGCAGCTGGGGCAGGAGAGACTGTCCCTGCAGAGACAGGAGCTACAGCTGCAGCTCAGGGTGAGACAGACGTTGCGCAACAGCAGCCATCCGCCAAGCAAGGCACACAAAGTTCTGCTGACACTTCTGTCTGGTTGACTAGGGAAGTGCCTCCTGAACAGAGTCAAAACGCTCCCGAGCTGGATAAACAGGCAAGCAGAGTTGCACATGCTCCTCAGCAGACCTGCATAGAACAGAATGGTGTCAGCTCTGATCATCTACTTCCACAGCAGAGGCCAGACCATCAGCAAGCAAATGCCTCGCTCAGTGATGACAACCAGCTTGCCAATGTCTTTGTTGATCAGCAACCAGCAAGTTGGACAAACACAAGGCAGCAGCCTTACCATTTCAGTGCTGACCAACAGCTGGCCAAGCAACACTCTAGCAGGAGTCAGCAGAGCAGACACACCACCAGCGACTTACCGGCCCCATGTGTGACAACACCATTGGAGGGGCCAATCCTGGTCAGGGCTCTTTCAGACGACCGCAAGGGCAAGCTGGAGTACAGGCTGTCACAGGATGATGTGTATAGCCCAACAGCTGCTGAAGTACAAGCCCTGCTTCAGCATGGCGCCATCAACAGCTCACACCACCTGCAGCAGCAGCCTCAGCAGCAGCTGCCTCAGCAGATGGTGTCGCAGCACAGTGTTACAAATGGCTCTGTAAGCTTTCAGCTTCCAGGCCATGATCAGTCTGGCCTGGCAATCTTGAATGGAGGTTCTGACAGGACAAGCAGTGCAGCAGGCAGCATGTTTGTCAATCCTCTAGTCAGTAAAGGCCTAGAGGCAGGTCAAGACGAGGGGCGCATGTGTACAGATACGTCAGGCATGCTATGCTTGATACAGAAGATCCAAGCCGTGCAGGTGAGATACATTGGTGTTCAGTCAACCAGCTGGCACTCCTGTAATCTGCATCCAAGTGATCTGTACTGACTGATTCTCAGCTACACCGCGTGTCCTTGCAATGCAACTGCTTGTGTCAAGTGCTTGCCTGCTGAGTGTTGCCACACGCATAGTCAGGAAGTTTGCTACATGCCGCAGCACTTGTGTTGAACACTATGCTGCATGGTGCAACCAACAGTGTGTCGCTTCTAACATATAACATTGACATCATGTGCTGCAACCAAGCTAGCGCTTCGCTTTGCTTGCTGCTGAAGCTGCCGTCTGGGTTCTTCTTGGCCGCCTCATCGCTCAGCTTGTCTTCCTTTCAACCTATGCATGTGCAGCACCTCTCCTGGCAGCATGGATCTGCTGCTTTCCAATTAACACTCTAGTTCACGTCTCACACCTGCTTAGCAACAAGTCATCTGCATGTGTGCAAGTTTGGCCCTAACAAAACAGCCCATCTTGCCTACAGCCATTACTATTGCAGCAAGGCCTCAGCTGGCTGTGTCACTTCATAGGGGGTAGCTGACAGTGTGGACCTAGACGAGCATGACAACATTGCTGGAGAGATAGAGGCAAGCATGGAAGTTGCAGCCGATGCCCGCCAGCTCATCATGGAAACAGTCATCCACCTGCAGGTAACATTGAGACAGCTGTCCTGTGCACACGCTGTGTTCTTATTCACAGCAGTGTGACAGCAGTTTGACACTCTGTGGTGCCAAGCATGATTCTGTGTGCTTGTACACAAGCTGTCTCCTCAAGTTATCACTCACGTCTAGCCAGCAGGGCACAATTGGCTGCAAGCCTCCAGCCTGCCATTCAATGCCATTTCTTTTAACTGCACATTGGGTCTCTTGTTGGAAAATGAGCATGTGATGAGCAGCGCACGTCCCAAGTGGCCCCCGCATGCCATGTGCCTGCAATGCAGGATTACTAATCAGTATCCATCCAGCAAGAGGGTGAACTCATGCAGTGTGTGTGCATGATGCAGGATGAGCGTAGGCGGCGTGGCTACCATGAAAGCATCATTGTTCCCAACGACCCAGGCCGCAACGAGCAGTACACCAACCGCATCAAGTGCCTCAAACACAACGCAAGGGCAGCAGTGGTCCTGCGCCCTCAGTTGCTGGCTCAGAGCTTCCTGCTTGCTGACTTAGTCGGCATGACAATCGCTGGCGCTGCAATGTGTCTAGCTACTGGTGCTGTGTTTGTGGCCACCAGGTTCAGCAGGAATCAGCTGTCCGGCGTGTATGTGACCATCATTGTGGTTGGGTACATGCTGAAAGACCGCATGAAGGAGTGGGGGAAGCGCTACCTGCAGCCTGCTGCCATGAAGTTTGGCTTTGAATTCCCTGACCGCACTGTCAAGGTAGGGCTTGTCCAATGCTGGGCAATCAGCATGTGTCATGAACACCCTTTGGGGCAAATGACAGGTCTAGAAACCATGCACAGAAGCGTCTGCAGTTTGCAATTTTTGATGTGATGCTGTCACAGGCAGTACATTTTGTCCATGCAGTGAGCTGAACAGACACAGAGGGACCTTTGACACATGGCTCATGTCTTGATGTGTTGTATACCTGGCTATGCCAAGCTCCATAGATTGATGCCACTTACATCATTCTGCATAGTTTCGTCTTCTTGTCATATAGCAGCTGTGTCTGTCTTTTGGACAGTAATCCTTGAAGAACAGCTCTTAAAGGTAGGCAATGAGTGATGTGGCATGTTTGCAGATGAGGGATTCTCGGGGCAAGAGAGTCGGCCGGTGCAAGGAGTGGGTCAAGGTGGTTGGTGATACTGAAGTAGATGTACGGGTGCTGGCCATGCGGCACAAAGACAAGGGCCATATTCCTCCAGAGCGTCAGGCTCTCAAGCCTGAAAGGGTCCTCGCTTACAGGTGCTTGCTTGCCTCCTGCTGCCCCTCCTTCACCTATAATCCTTTGTTCTTCGGTGTTCTGCAGCTCATGCTGACTTCATGCATAATTTGAACCGCTGCTAGCTCTATTCCTCTGGTTTTGCAGTCTTAAATGATACAAGCATGCATGGTGCTGACTTTCTGCACCCAGATCCTAGCTTGGGTGTCCAGGCATGGGTACACCCGCTGCCTCAGTCTTTAGCGCAACACACAGGCTGAGCGCACTGATGTACAACTGGATTAGAGCAACATGCTGCACAAGCAACTGCGTTGCGTGATATGAACTTCAATGACTTGCATTGTGCAAAACAAGGCTGGTTGCTGGTCACAGGAAGAAGATGGAGGTGGCATGGAATCAGCTGGACCCCCGGCTCAGGGGGGTGGATGGCCTAGATGACATCATGCGCTTTGACCTGCAGCACTTTTGCCGCCGCATGCAACCCCCTGATGAGCCCCACTACAGGTCTCACACACTCTCACATGTCACAAGAGCTGCCAAAGTAAACAGTACTCATCCCAGTCAATTCCAACATGCTGTGCATTAACACACTTGACATCAGGAAGTGTCTGTGCCCTCAATGACTTGTTGTTCCTTGCTGAGTAGTCTGAGTAGACTGCTGCTTGAGCTACAGCTGCAGGTCATGCACAAACCTGACCGCAACTTTCCTGTGACCTGCTGCAGGGATGCTGGTCAGCTGTGCAACTACTGATTTGTCCATCCAATGTTACGTGCAGTGTACATCAGTCTATGTCAGGAGCTTTCACTGATGTATGTACAATGTGGTGACATACTGAGTTGTAGAAAGACACCAAGATCAGCTCTTGACTGTGTGTTGCAGCTTGGAGAGGAGTGAAGATGGTAGCATGCAAGTGCAGAAGATACAGTGTGCAAGGGTGTACCATATCAATGTGGTCCTGCGCATCCGCACCAGTGTGCAAGACACACGCAAGGACAAGGCCTATAAGGAAAAGTCGCTGCAGATTCAGAGGTTCGACAGCAACTTTTGCTCCACCAGGACATCTATGATGCAATGGTTTTATGGCGACTAGGCAGTTCTGACAAGAAATGTGGAGGGATGTGTGCTTTATGTGGGTTTCTGTCCCACACCTCTGTGAGCAGCAGTTGTGATCAGAGAGTGGCAACTGTATTTGTGAGCGGCAGTCCATTCATTTGCTGACTATTGCGTTGGCTGTGGCCTTGCTGGCAAGCAGGTGTGTTTGCTGCCTGCAGGGCCAGGATCATCATGGATCAGAGCGGCATCAAGAGGCTGGAGGCAACAGATGACTCAGTGCACTTGTCAGCTGACCGTCATGCTGTGTCGCCTGGCCCTGTCTGGCGCCCAGACGTGCATATGTCAGCAATGCATCTGCCCAGAATGTCCATGCTGCGTATGCCGACTTTTGGGCGCCATTCTGCTGTCCCTGCTGCAGACGAAGCCAACAATCGTGATTCCACTATGCTGCCCGAAGTCAGAAGTGATGCCAAAAATCCTGCCAAGGAGTTAGTAGAAGCTGTTTGAAGGCACTTGTGATGGCGCCGAGTTGTATGTATCTGATGTTGAGTGGTTGGCGAATGCTATACGAGTGTAGTTGCTAGTTGATGTGTTGCTAGTTGATAGATAGGATCCAGTAGTGTGTTCTCGAAAGTACCGTGACTTGCGGACCCGGTGCAACACCTGGATTGCAGACAGACTCTTCTCTATGGTCCAGGCATTGCACAATTAGTAATTTATGCAACTACTTCACGAGCTCTATATTTTTGCTGTGTTCTGAAACAGCAGTGTCTTCCAGGTATCTATTGTGTACTGTACGTCTTTAGTTGGTCACGGACCTCTAGTGTCCTACTCAGTAGACCCCATTCAAATACAATCTTAACATAAATGTCACTAAAAGCTCACACATTCCTTGTAGTGTAATGTAATGCAGTGGTCCAGAACGCCCTTTGATGTGGGGCGTCGAGTACAGCGAAATGCCCTTCTGCCTGATCGGAATTCTATCGGAAGCAATTTGCGCAATTGTTGCTCAGCATCCGTTCACAACTCTCATTGCTGTCATTCAGAGTTTGCCGTTGTTGCATACATGACAGTGAATGTAATGCATAAGACGCAGGCGCCGCAGACGACCCTTGTCGCGAGTCATAGGCATGCACATCGCCATGCCTTCTCGTCCGGCCGAGCAATGACTTGCAAACGTCAGGCACAACGCCGGCAGCAAATTCGGGTCAACACTAGCCGAGGTCACAACCCAGTCCTTGCTGTCGCAGCGTCGGACGTCGGCACTAAGGCCGTGCAAGCCATCAAAAAGTCTGTCGGGGGTGACGTTTTTGTGGCAGGTGACGTCCGTAACAGACAAAATCTGCACATATCGAACCTATCACCAGGAAGGCAGCTGGACCGGTTAATGACGGCTACTGCAGTGCATGCTTGCAGGAGGTAATGGCCAGCTCTCTGCCCGGATCATTCAGGAACTTCTGAGAGGGGGATTCAAAGTGACAGCAGGCAAGTCAGCAGAACACTACCATTGAAAGTCTGGAGCACATGCAGATTGTCAATGTGGGCGTTGCTTTCAAGCCATCTGGTTGTTCCTATCTGTGGCTGTGCTGCTACTTGTGTCGGCATATTGAAGCCTTAGTTCAACTCACTGCAGGTGTAGCAGATGTTGAGGAAGCGCAAGCAGGTTTGGACTTTGCCAAAAGGTTTGAGATCATCAAAGGTGCAGAAGCTAAGAATATTAAGCTAGAAGCAGTCAACCTGTCAGATGAATCTGCTATTGCAGATGCCCTGCCAAGGTATTCATTTTGCCATACATGTACAGATGCATAGTCTGTGTGTATTTGTGCACACTACAAAGGAAACTAGTCTGTCATGCATGTTGGTCTGTGGCATCTGAGCTGGGTTGCATACATCCTGCAAACATCCATATGTCCTTTACCACAAGCTTAGGCGTTAACCAAATCAGTCAAGCCTGTTCCACATTACTTTCTGCCATGTGCCTTGCTTGTGCCTTGCATCAGTCTTGACTGTCATATGTTAGCACTGCATCAAGGGCCAAGCACGCACACAATGTCAATAAGCACGGGCATGGTGCTGCATCCACAACCTATACATTGCATGCAAAAAGTGTTGTGGCTTTCTCTTCAGGAATGCAAGAGTACTGGTGGCATTTGGTGACAACTTAGGCGGCCAGCGTGCCGACAACCAGCTGCTTGACAGAACACTGTCTGCCGCTGTCAGCAAAGGTGCTAAGCAGTTTATCCTGGTCACCCCCCTGGGAGGAGGGGCTGGTGGAGGTCTGTTCGGGGGTCTTTTTGGCGGAGGGGGAGGCTCGTCCAAGAAGCCCAGCAAGATAGAGCGCCAGGTAAGCAAACGCTCGATGTAATTTGACACTAGTTAAAAAATGCCATGAGGACTGCATTGACACCGTGTGGGGCTGATTGGTTGAGCATGACTCTCTGCTGGCCCCAAGCAGGGTTTGCAGCACTGCAAACAGTTCTGCTCGTAGACATGTTATGTTCTGTTTGAGAAGTTTTCGCAGACTCGGATTGTTCCATGTCTGGAAGGGTATGAAAGCATGAATGTTTCTGTGATTGCCACATGTAACAGTAACAGTAACAGTAACATGCAAGCCAACACAAGATGAGAGCTGGAAGCAAAGCTCTCTGTACTTGAGCTGCTGCTTGTGCAGTTTGCTATAGCTATCTGCCTGCATGGCATCTAAGTGATAGCACCCCTTCTCTGCTCAGGTAGCAGAAAGTGGTCTAGACTTTGTGATTGTGCGCACTGCCAAGACGGAGGGGGGAGAGCCTTCCCTAGCAGAGTCTGGGGTGAGCATCACCCCCCAAGGCAGTCTCACAGGCAGCTCCAAAGTCACCAGGTCTCAGGTCGGCTTCAAATCTCTCCTCAGCAATGCCTTTGAGGTCCTGTCTGAGCTTGTCCCTACCCGTCTTGATTGCTGCACACATGCACAGGTTGCAGCTGCTTGCAGGCATCCGCACATTGAGCTCCCTGATGTGTCAAATGCAACTTATGCAGCCTCACCCTTGCTGCCGTGCTTTGCTCATCATGCCTGATGACTTCAATGGCAAGCAGCACGCTTTTGCTCAATATGTGGCCAAGCCCGACTATGCTTCTGCACAATGACATTCTTACTGTTGTTGGACTCACAGCTCAGCTTGTGCAGCGCAGCAGGCAAGTGATGCAGTGTGGTGCAGGTAGCAGAGGTGGTGGCTGAGGTGCTGCTGCAGGCCCAGACTGACGTCCTTGTGGAGGTGGCCGCTGACCCTGATATGCCCTCCCAGAATGTGGACTCTGCTGTTGCCCAGGCATACCTCTTCATACCTCTACCGCATTACAACCTTGCATGCAACCCTACCCTGCCCTTGCTGTTGGTGCAAGCTTGCTGCAACAGGAAGCGCAATGAGCTTGGCGGTCAGCATCTGCTTTGCATGAAGACCAAGTTGACCAGCACAAGCTCATTGTCTGCCTTGCTTTTGTGTGCTCATGGCGTTGGTGTGACAGGCAAGAGATAGCATGCATGCCAGGTGTGCGCTGGATCTGGGTGCAAAATTAAGAAACAGAGGCACCTTGGGTGCAGGCTCTGCCAGATTGCAGCATAGCTGAGGAGGCTCAGGAAGGGGATGAGGAAGCAGGGGGGCAAGAGGAGGAACAGGGGCTACCCTTGCCGGCCAAGGGGCTGTTTGGGCGCACACAAGCAGTGAAGGCACAGCCCCAGCAGCCAGAGGTACTGCCATCCCCAAGCCTGACTCTTGTGTGCCCTGCAAACAGACAGGCAACTGCATGTGGATTTGACTGTACAGTATGAGATGGGCATGTACATCAGAAGCACCATCAATGCTACACCGTGCGTTACTTCCTGACCAGTTGCGGTCAACAGAATTCAGCTGTGGGTTTTGGCTTTAGCAGTGGGTATGCAAGCCATGCGAGCAAGCAGTGGAAGCCACTCAAAGGTGTCATTTGGTTATGGTGGTGGACTCTCCGTCTCACAAAAGTTGCACAAGCACATGATGGACAGCCTGTGCGGGCATCAGCATCACCTTTTCACACGCGTGTCACATGCTGCTATAACCTGAGTTTTCATGCATTATTTACTGTGATAAGTTTTCAGGGTGACAGCTCACCCCAGCAGAATGGGGCAGGCCTGTTCGGGGGCCGCAGCAAGTCCTCGCCTGACGCCCCCACGGGCCCACAGAAGCAGAAGAAGATTGGCGCAAAGCTGGTCGACGCAAAGCCTGCCTTTGGAGATCAGGTATGTTGTGAGATTCTCTTGATCCAGCTTGACCTGCTCAGGGCACAATGCTGTGTCTTGCATGTGATAGGCTTGCACCAGCAAGCAGTGAAACAAAACGCAATCTGCAACATGCTTTGCCAGGGTCCTCCCTGACACGAGCTCGATACCGAGCTTTGTAAGAAGAACATGTTAGCTGCTTGCACAGGCGACATTGCATGACTGCGCTGCCTTAGGCATGTATGCAGTCTGGTATCTTTGTTGCCATTCCTGCCATTTCATGTGGAAGGTCAGCTTGGACTTGGCATATTGAAGTTTGCATATTGGGGTCTGCTCATGCCTGAGGTTGCGCTTGTTGGGCCGGCAGTTCCCAAGCTATCAGCTTGTCAGGCAATCCCCAAGCTATCAGAGTGTCAGGCAATGCTCCAACCGAGCTTTGAGAATCCAATCTGGGGTGGTCTGCTTTGCAGGACGATGGCAAGAGCAAATCACAAAAGGGTGGAGGAGGCGGTCTTGGAGGGCTGTTTGGGGGACGCAGCAAAGCTTCAGCAAATGCCCCCACAGGCCCCCAGAAGCAGAAGAAGATTGACAGCAAGCTGGTGGAAGTAAAGCCTGCTGGTAAAGAGGTGTGCTACTCTTCACTTCTGCAGCTCACCAGTGTCAGTCTGTCTGTGCGACTGAGCACAGCTGGGATGACCGTAAATTCCTCTGAGACACGATCTGAGCCAATTCAAGACAACAGAGGAGCCTACATAGCACAGTCGTATGTGGCAAGTCAGCACAGTATCACAATGCTGATGCTGGTGAGTGAAGACACACCATTGTCTACATACTCAGGTTTACATGCGCCCAACACATATATGGAGCTAGGGCGGCAGTCTCCAATACAGTCCTGCTGGTGGTGTCTGATGACAGAGCATGTGATGCAGAGAGGCGGTTTTGGGCAGCTGTTTGGGGAGAAGAAGCAACAGGAAGAAGAGGAACAAGAGGAGGACAGCGCGCCCCAGAATCCACTTTCTGGCCTGTTTGGTGGCGCCAAAAAGGCCAAGGTTTGCCGTACATGCTTCCCTAGGGCTGATTGGCCACCTGTCACAAGAGTCTGCTATGGTCTGGTGCAAAGAGCAATGCCACTTACCAATGCATCACAATTTTCTATATGTCCTGTCATATGACATGCATGCCAGCCTACTCTGTTGCACAAGGTAGAATACTAGCCTGTGATTCTTTTAAGACTGGGGCAACATGTCCAGGCAAAGGCTTTTGGTGCAAGCAGTGCCGTTGCTGGTGCATTGCAGGTGTGCTGCAGTGTAGCCTGTGGCAAGATAGCTGACAACGCAACAGAAAAACTGGGCTTTGCTGCAGGCTGAGGCGCAGCAAGCTACTCCAAGTGTAGAGGGTGCACGCAAGTCAGCTTCGAAAGGTGTTGCTGCCAAGGTCAGGCAGGGCAAATCTGCGGCAAAGCAGGCTGCCTCCTCAAACGGTGCTGCACCCAAGAAGAAAGGCGGGTTCCTGCAAGCTTTGGGCCTGGGACAAGAAAGTGTATATGCTGATGATGACAACTGAGACTTGACTTTTGTGTCAAGGTGATGCCTGCTATGTTGAAACACATTGATGCTGAACGAAGCTCTTCTGCTGTCTGCGTGTTGTGTGGTTTGCATTACATGTAGTCTGCTTTTGTTCAAGGGTTTACAAGGCCATCTACAGTCTTTGGAAGTGAAACATCAGAGACATCCACAGACTTTATGTCGCTGTGTGTGCAGCTGACCAAATCATGTTTGGGAGTGCGCTCAAGCCATGTTTGTGCTGGTGTTGAAGTCGTTGTCATCTAATCAAGCCATATCTGGGCGTCAGCTTTGCCAGACTACCTTGGATCCTCTTTGTAATGGTGGCTCATGACGACTGATACTGTACGCCTTCTCAGCTACAGTCTTGGCAAACGGTCCCGCTACAGTCTTGGCAAACGGTCCCGGCATGAGAACAGGCGTGGAAAACAGTACATCTGTTTAGCAGTTGCGAAATGATATGATTACAGCTATGGAGTGTCAAAAGATTGCAAGCATGAGAACCTGCACCGACGGTTTAGTCTGTCTGGTGGGAGGCCTAAAAAGGTCATTAGCTAGACACAACTGCAATACAAATACATGTGTGATGGTATAAGTGAAGCAAGAAACAAGTCACATATTGTACAGAAAGGACACCTAGCAGCTATGCTACAATCAGCAATTTGCTGCATGCCTACTGACACAACATAAGAGATGGTCAAAGAACATCATGACGATAGCATACAGTATTGTAAGAACGTGCATCTTGCCCAAGCAAGACACGGTCTGCAGCTGAGTCAAGGCCGTATTGGGTCATTCATTGGTTACGCAATACGCTATGGAATGTACTGCTACCAGTTACCCTCCTGCAAATAACTCCAGTCATTCCCCAATGACTCAATGAGATATGATAAGCATCATGGGTGTTGCAATGGCTGCACATATAAGTCAGCCCATACAAACACAATGTCAAGGCGAGTCTGTAGCTGTAGCATGCAAAATGCATTTCCAGAGAGGTACGTGGCCTGACATGCAAAGTCCATACCTCACAAAACACTCGAGCATTTACAGTAGTGTCCTACCTTCAGCAGCCGTGCCTTTTCTATAATGAATTTGCCTTCTTTGTATTTCTGACTGGTTTCGAAAGCCATCTCCTGCAGATCACTTATGAGGAATTCACCACCAAAGAAAACTGAGCATGTCTGGCAGAGATATCTGCAAAGCACTCACGTATTTCCAGCCAAGCACCGTCTGACAATGACTGCAGAATATATCTGCAACGGTGTGTAGGCCTGTCATCAGTAGTCTGTCCTCTTTAGGACCCAGTGTCACGTTGACGCTGCAGGATAATCCCGCCTTGGATGGATATTCCAAGAAAGGTGCGGGGCATATAAGCGTGATGGAGCACAGCAATATGACTCACGCGTTGTTGAAAAGATACGCCCGGCCATGTCTGCCTTGGAAAGCCTGCACTCACGTATCTGGTGCTTCGTGGCCTTAAACAGCTACATGGCAAGACAAGATGCGTGTGTAACGCACCTTTGATATTATATCATCATGATCAGCTGAGTGGCATCTGCAATTGCTGCAGCTGTATATTTTTGTGCCGTTGAGATAAGTCTTGAACGGTCTTCCCATACTTCGTTGCGCCCAAAGGTGTCAGGGCGATATATCCGACTTCATCGTAGTCCAGAGCGGTGTGCACCACGCTATAAGCAGAGCTTCGGCGATGCAATGGTATGTGCGCCGCGAGCTTTGACAAATCGGATGCTTGTGGGCGTTGCTGCGTAAGTGCTGCAAGAGTGCAGCTACAGACGCGATACAAGGACTGTGCGTTGAGATCCAGTCACCATCTGTAACCTGTAGGACATTGCTGACTCATGGCAATATTGCAAATTCAAAAGCGGCAGGCAATGCCAGGCGCGCTCAGGACCAACTGCAATTGCCGCTCCAGGAAGGAAAGCTTTACTGCGCCATACGCACAGGGAATGCATTGCAGTCTGCTCTTTCTCAGCACTGCTGCAGTGCCCCTGTGTATGCTTGCTTTGTTCATCCGAATTGTCTGGTTATTTCGACGTCAATATGTGTGTCTATCAAACAGACTCTATCTGCCCAATGAACTAAGCAACCACCTCATGGTGAATCAGCAACATCGAATGGGTGCATAATATCTATAGCCTCTGGGCTTGTAATGCAGAGCTTGTCATTGAATGCTGCTCAAGCTGTCACCATGCAGCTTTAAAGCACCATGCAGCTTTAAACAAATTTGTTGCCATAATCGATTTGGCAGGTACTGTGACAGTGTCAATAATAAGCACCTGGACATGCTGGCATTAGACTTTTAGCTCCCGTCCCGCAATGCGACAAGGTGAACAAATAAGCACCTGGACATGCTGGCATTAGACTATCAGCTCCCACCCCATGACAGGTACACTGAGTCACATCGCATTTCAGAATTGAGGTGTCTGGGACTGCAGTGGCATCTGGCTTCCCTGCAGCCATTGGCGGTGAGTCCTGATATACTCTTACTGCAGGCTCCTGCACTGTTGCTGCAGCTTTTCAGCGGCATCTGCCTCCTGCATCACTTGCTACTGTATAGCAGCCACTATTGCAAAAAGCTGCTGTTGAAGCAGCTCCATGCACTGCTGCTGCCCAGGTAGCATCAACTCATGCTGCATGGCCATGACTTTTGCTGGCTGTTGCTTAGACAAGCACGCTGGCTGCTGAGCCATCTGCATACTTCCTGCAGGAAAGGATTGGATGCCAAATCCACCCATCTGCTGCTGACAAGGTTGCAGAGGCTGTTGCCCCAGCACAGCTGATGTCCAGTAAGGTTGTTGCATAGCTGGTGTCCAATGAGGCTGCTGCTCCTGCAAAGGGAGCAGCTCTGGCTGGCCTGGTTGTGCCATAGAAGTTGCCACCGACTGCCGAGGAAAGTGCATGACATGCGGGAGCAGGGGCACTGCCTGACAGTGCACACCCTGTGCAACACTTGCCTAGTTTGGCCCCTGCTGCTGCCGCTGCTCCTGAACCCCTCTCACCTGCTCCAGCCACAGTGGCAGAGATGCTGCTGGCTGTGCATGGCTCACACTACATGCTGTCAAAAGCGCTGGTGGCCGAAGGAAAGCAGACTTGTCAGCTGTACACTGTGGCAGCAAGTTAACAATGTCTGTTGGGCCCCGTTGACCTGCAACTGGACACTGGGGTGGCTGCACATCATCTGTTCTTGCTCTCTTGCTGGATGGACGTAACACATCTGCATGCCCACTAGAGCCTGTGTGAGCTGCAGCACCTGATACACCACTCTTGCTTGCACTGTTGCTGCCTTGTTTCACAGTCCCATTGCCCCTGCGACATACTTCACCATGCGACTCACCATTGCTGACTTCCTTCCTGCAGACAGCAGCTTCAGCTGTGATCAAACCCAGCCGTGGTGAGATCTGGCGTTGCATATACATTCTGCTTGAAAGGAGAGGAAGCTTAGGCTTTGTTAAGATCAACCACGCAATGTTGTCTTCTGTAGCTGTGGCCCTGAAAAGACAAGACACATGCATGTATGTTACACAGCTTGTTCCAATGGAGTTTCCCAGCTTATACAGATGTCGGGCCCCAATTCGCTGGCTTTTCGCTCCTGATACTGAATGATCTTCCGAGCCAGTTACTCTTGCTGCTCACATTTGCACAAAACGCTCTCCTGAAAGTAGGCATTTGTTTGTGCCAGGCCCCATGCCATAACGGATTGCCAAGACAGTGCTGCACAATGTGTTTGGCCTCAATGCCATAATGTGATTGTGCAGTTCATAACATTGTTTGCACATGTCTTTGGCCTCCTACAGTACACACTTCTGTCTTTTAGTGATAATGACAACACACACAACCCTGTGCCTAGTCTACACAGATCTTGCAAGTCACGCGTGCATTGCCAGCTATACCGTGGGCGTCTCATGTACAGCATGTTGTACTTCTTCTGCAGAGCTCGCTCCCGCTCTCACTCCTGAATCACAGCTGGATTGATCAAACCCTCCATGAGATCTGTCAGCTGATTGATCAGGAAAGTCTTGAACTCCTTCTGCTGCTCCCCGCTGTAAACCACTGTGGCCTGTATGTGCAACAATGCCCTGGTCACTCTATACAGTACCGCATTTTGGCTGATCTCAATTTCTTAGGCCAGCCGTCGCTTGATTTGATATTTTCTTCTGCTGCTGCAGCAGTATGCATAATGGCTTGTAGAGGTTGCAAGCAACAACCATTACAGAAAGAAAAAAAGAGCTGTAATTTGCAGCCAGAGTACAGCATTGCAGTCATACAGCAAAGACAAGGCTTGACGGCAAAGAGGTCCCTACAGGCCTCCAACGACCATCTGCATCAGCCTTTCTGACATGCCGTTAGGCTGACACGCTCAACATGCTTGGCAAACCTATTGACTTCGGTCAACAGCTGCTGTTGCGCAACAGCCGTGAACATTTCATATACTAATTAGTCATGAAGCTGCACAAGTATGTCCTCTCATGCCTTGGCCTGCGCGGTGGCCACCATGCATGCATGTGAACATGATGCTTGGTAACGCTTCTCTCCCATCATCAGCCTAGTCATGAAGCTTGACTTAAGATAGACGGATGCCTGCAAGTCTGTCAAGCAAGACCATGATCGGTTGTTCTATCTTAAGCGTTTCTGCAAAAGTCTGTGTACCTTCCCGGTCAGCATTGTGTGGCCATGCATCTGCAGTAGACCCTCTCTTTGTATAGGTTGAACCTATTGGGTTCTGCTGAGGTGTTCGCGTTCAGCACTGCACTACTATTAATGCAGAACAAGGATTTGACATGCTTGTTGCATTGGCTGCAACGAGTCATTTTGCACTGCACTATGGCTTCAAAATGCAAGAGCAGTTGCAACCTACACTATGGCTTTAAAATGCTAGAGCAGCTGCAACCTACACTATGGCTTTAAAATGCTAAAGCAGTTGGTGGCTTGCCTGCTGATGGGAAGAACGACAACAATGTTGACAACAGCCACACATTGTTCGAAATGCTCTTAGTCATTGTTCTGGCCTAACAGCCACTGGCGCATGCAGCCTAAACATTGAATCTGAACCTTGGTTCTCATGTGCAGCAGATAAACAATGAGCATGAGCAGACACACAAGCAAGCGGTACTATTTCTTCATCAGGTCACTGTGATTTGTGGTGAGTAGAAAGTGGGATGAACAGTATTCACATCAACAGCTTGCTGATCTGCAACGCCTTAAGGCACATGGCATCAAGCATGTACGCTCACACGCGAATGCACACTCTAGGGGACATGCTGAAGACTGCAGCAGATTGTGTTGAGACACGTGCGGTCAATGCATGTGTCCCATCACACATGACCTCATTATGCACGCTGCCAACGTCGAGGCAAGTTCATCCTGAGCTGAAGCCTCAACTCACAAGGTAAAGTTTCACATGTTGGTTCGTCTTGAGAAGACACTGCTACTGCTTGGACACTAGCACACCAGATCCTTCCTTTTGGTCTTTGCTACTGGCCTTCTTTGCAGGAGCTGCATCCTCATCTCCTTTGCCCTATGTATCCATGGACCAGGCTTTGTAAGTAGGACTGTATAATGCACCATGTTTGGCATTGCACTGAATGTACAATGAATGCAGTGTCTTGTGATGGAACGCATACCTTCATTCTGATTTTATACTTTTCTTGGAAATCAACCAGTTCCTTCTCCTTCGCTCGTGTCTGTTTCTCTAAGGTTGTGGCTACCTGCAGGTTTGCTTTGGCCTGAATCACGTGCTTTCAACTTGTAACATGGTCCCAGAGCGATAACAGGCTAGACTCGCTGACTGACCATGCGTATCTGCTCGCCATTGCCCTTTACTGCGGGAAGGACTTCAGCTACGGTGCGCTCGACCAGAACACCTCCGATCAGACGAAAACACTTTCTATTGCTGTCCAACGGGGTCAATGCCTTGATCACGCTGTCATGCTCCTGAGCTTGATTGTCAATATCGTTAAATCTGCTAGACAGGGCATTTAACTCTTGTTTCAGCTCTTGAAAGCGGTTGATGATGTCACGCTCTGAGTTTAGCCCAGTTTCGCCCATGCGTAGATTTTTCTGCTGCGTGACTCCTAATGACTGACTTTGATCAGCAGCATCATTCACAGACGACAGTTTGGAGGGACAACGAGCGACCACCGTGCATCACAATTGGGGCGATTCAAGAACGCATTGTTTGGTGTGAAGTGCCCACAATTTTCAACCCTAGCTGCTTGTGCATAGGTCAGCATTTCTCGGAATGGCAAGGCTTGTCAGGACCCAGATGAGCACCTCACCGGGGCGAATGCCGCAGGCGGACCCTTGACTGCATTGCAAACCAGCCTGTAGTCGCCTAAGTAGGAACCTGCCGCAATTCTATGCATATCACTTCACATGGCGTGCACGGCATGGGGCGAGCAATCCTGACTGCTCGCACCACGTGTGCACATATTCTGCCTGTGAGGTACTTTCGCTTGGGAAATTCACGCGCTGTAGCCATTGCTTGCAAGGAAGGGCCGTGCGGCTCACCGTTTACCCTTATGCAGTTTGATCACTAGCAGCTGTGATAGTGACATGGCTTCCATGCTACCACTCACACGCGGCTATCTTCACAGGTGCTATGGCGTGACCAGTTGGCAACCATGCTTAAGCACAAGAACCCACAGAAATTTGCCAAACACAGCTAGACAACACCATGTCACAGCAGCTTCTGCTGAGCAAGCTACAGCCACAACTGAGCCTCTAAAGGCAAAAGCTCAGCAGCAGAAAAAGCAGGCAAATCAGAAAGGTGGCAAAAGTGCCGGTGGCAAAGCTGACAAAAAGTCAGAGCTGGCAGTCACACCCAAAAGTGAAGATTTTGCCAGGTACTGCTCAGTAACATACTTCATCAAATGGTGCCGACCTGCATGCATAAAGAATCACAGTACAAGCAGATTATCCAGCAATGGCCTGCAAGGTGTTAAAGCATTTGCAGAGACACGCTGCAGACATCGTGTCATACGACAACACTGCACTGATTACAGATGGTACATGGACATTGTGCGTGAAGCCCAACTAGCCAGTAATGGCCCAGTCAGCGGCACCATGGTCATCAGGCCCTATGGCTACGCTCTGTGGGAGTTCTTGCAATCCTACATAGACCGGCGCTTCAAGGAGACAGGGCATGAAAATGCATACTTTCCCACTCTCATACCTATGTCCTTCATTCAGAAGGAAGCCAGCCATGTGGAAGGCTTTGCACCTGAGCTGGCCATTGTCACAAAAGGTTATTCACAAAGCCGGCTTTTATGAGCCTATCCTTTCGCAGCATTTCACAGCTTGATATTGTGCAATCTGTTGCATAATGCCAGCAGGACCTTCTTTACACACCTTTTTTGCAACCGTCAATACTAAGGTGAGCTCTCGACACAGCCTCAAGTCTTATCACCCCTTTTCTATTGCAGCTGCGTCATCAGGACTGATGTGCATGCATGACGCTGCCCATTGTGTATCTCATCATCTGCACAGAATGTGATGCACAGTTGCAGAGTTGCACTGATTGATGTCTGCAGGTGGAGGAAAAGATTTGGATGAGCCTCTAGTAGTGAGGCCTACGTCAGAAACCATGGTGAACCATATGTTTGCGCAATGGATTCAGGGCCATCGAGACTTGCCCTTGAAGTTGAATCAGTGGGCAAACGTGCACCGCTGGGAGATGCGCACCAAGCCATTCATCCGAACCTTGGAGTTCCTGTGGCAGGAGGGGCACACTGCACATGCCACGGTTGGTTGCAGGGCTGCCATTGCTCCATAGGATGTGCAGAAGTTGCCTGCTGTTGCTGTGCCATGCTCCTCTGCTGATGCTATGCACAAAATTGATGAAGTGTGACAGCTGCTTCTGCACTTGAAACATCTGCTGGCACCCATCTGCAAGCCGAATTGAACCATCTGCCTCTACTATTCCTTGCAGAACAGCATCCAGGCTGCATTGCAGTCAATCATGATTTGTCTACAGGCTGAGGAGGCCGAGCAAGAAGCCCAGGATATGATCAGCATTTATGCTGAGTTTGCACGCAATGTTGCAGCAATGCCTGTCATAGTGGGACGCAAGTCGCGCTTGGAGTCCTTCGCTGGAGCCAACAGCACATATACCATTGAAGCCATGATGGGCGACAGAAGAGCTTTGCAGGTAACACTGATTGGCCACCCAAAACTGGGAAAATCTGTATCAAGCACAATGCATCACTACCCTTATGCTGCACTATGCTGCCACTTGGTCTGCCCAGTTGCGCTGTGCTTTGCAGTACATCTGTAGCACAAGTGAATCTGTGACTGCGTTTTGGCTCTGAAAGAAGCACACCTATGGACTGTTGCCGCTGGGCTCCTCTGTAAGTCATCCAGTCACATTCTGAAGCCATGAGCACAACTTGAGCCGTCAGTGTTTGTACAGCTTTTATGAATGTCAGATGATGTCAGGGCCTTTCTGTCACTCCTGCTTGTGTTCAGGCAGGTACCACACACAACCTGGGGACCAATTTTGCAAAGGCGTTTGGCACTCAGTTCTTGGATGAGACTGGCGTGCGCCAGTTTGTGCACCAGACTAGCTTTGGCATGAGCACCCGCATGATTGGTGGAATCATCATGATTCATGGTGATGACTTGGGCCTCCGGCTGCCACCTCAGATGGCTCCAATACAGGTCTGTCTGTAGCATGATCTCCTCTCCAACAAGTGCTGGGAAAATGACCTGTTGTCCTCTTTCCTAGGCATAGGCCTCTTTGCTATAGGCAACAGTTCCCTCTCCCATATGCTTAGCTGAGTCGACATGGCTGAGCCTGTTGTCTTGGTGATGGTTTACCTGTTTTGGTCATAAGCTGATTTTTCCAAAGACGCATTTGGGAAGCTGTGAAAGTCTGCAGCAAGTCTGCAAGCGCAAGTGACTTGCTTGGACGTGTCCTCTCAGGAACTGTTAAGACGGCAGATGCAAAAGCACAATGCACCTGGCATGACATGGCGCAATTCAGGCCAATGGCATCTTGACCACAAGACATGATTCCTTGTCATTCCTGGTGCATCGCATGCTTCCTGGTCTAGTGCTCAACATTGTGTCTCTGTGCAACAGCTGTCCAAGATGGCTGTCCAATTGCTCTTCAACAAATGTACATTGCTCTTGGGCATGTGTATGTCATGCTGAAGGCTGTGGGCCTCAGCCCACGTGGTGCATGTAATTGGACAAGTCCGCATTAGCAGGCATAGACAGCTACCTTCTGGTCACCCATGTGCTCAAATTACTTCTATGCTGACACGCGCCCATTGAGCTGTTTGTCATCTGTGTATAGCCTGCAGCACAGGGTGCATATGAACATCGAGGTGTATGAATTCTGAGCTGAATGAATTCTGAGGTGAATGAGTTGTGAGATGCAGCTTTGTCAAGCTTTCCTGCTTTTAGGTGGTCATAGTCCCCATCGTCAAGAAAGAGTCTGACCAGGAGGGAGTGACGCAAGCCGTGGATGCTCTGTATGCTGCAGCTCAGCAAGCAGGCCTCAGATGTAAGCTGGATGCCAGCACAGAGAAGACGCCTGGCTGGAAGTTCAACCACTACGAAATGAAGGTGCCACTTTGGCCTGTGCTTGGCAGTGCATTCAAGACTTGTCAGACTGTTTGCAGAGTTGGATGAAAGCTGCAACACTGCCAGTGGCAAACACTCCTGTGCACCCTTTGCAACATTCCGACATGTAGCAAAATTCTCTTTGTCGTGCTCAAGTGGCTGCATGACCTATGAGCCAGCTGGTAAAACATTGCTCAAGAGGATTGCAGTATCTCCCAGCACGAGCGGTCATCACAGATGTCCACTTTGCTCTTGCGTAGTACCATTGTGTTGACTGTCGCTGATGCGGCTTGGGTTTTGGACAGGGTGTACCAGTGCGAGTAGAAGTGGGTCCCAGGGATGTACAGCAGGGTACCTGCGTAGTCAGCCGTAGAGACCAGCCTGGCAAAGCAGGCAAGCAGTTTGGAGTTCCACTAGAGCCAGAGGGTTTTGTCAGCTATGTGAAGGACCTCCTGCAAGAGATTCAGGACAATCTGTATGCAGAGGTGAGTCTGTGTGCCTAGTATGGTATGTGATTGGGCTGACACACATTTCAATGCGCTCCAGCCCTGTATTTGCAGTGATCATGAGCTTCATGTATGTGCAGACTGATACCATGCCATTGCCCATGCACTCAGATGCTCACGACTCCATGCAGGCTTGATTGATGTTTTGCGTGTGCAGGCCAGTACATTCACTGAAGCCAACATTGTGGATGTGGGCAGCTATGAGGAGCTGAAGGCTGCTGTGGCTGAGCGCAAGTGGGCAAGAGGACCTTGGGCAGGTCATGCTCTGGCCAGTCAATAATTTTAAAGTCTCAACTGCATCGTGTTGCACGTCAACATGTCAGCAGTATTTGCTGGGAGTTGATAACACATGTGCTTTTCGAGCTTGTCTGATGACCAATGGGCAAATTTTTGTAACACCTCAAGGTGCTGTGGTTCATGGCTGAGTCGCCCTGTGCCTGCTGTGACTACAGGTTTTCATGATTCCAAGCCTTTGTGTATGGCAGTAAAATGGCAGCAATGTGCCGGCTTTACACAATGCTGGTGCCGTGTGCAGGTTCTGATGCTGATGAGACAAAGGTGAAGGAAGAGACTGGCGCAACCTTGCGATGCATACCTTTTGAGCAAAAGTCCAGCAACCTTATTTGCTTCTTCACAGGTCAACCAGCAACAGAGACTGTCATATTTGCAAAGGCCCACTGACAGTAGAATCACTTTTGTTCAACCTGGCAGTAATTAGCCAGCATGACTCCCCCCCCTCCCGTGTACCCACACACACATTGGTCTTGGCTGTGCTCAGCTGCAGAGTTTGTCAGCACCGTCAAAACATCACACAAGAGAGGCACAGCTGGGCAGATTTGCCAGGTTCCCATGTCGTGACTGTCGTGATGCTGCTGTGCTGCGCAAACAGGCCTCAGTTCAGATTGTGCATCATGCAATGACTGTGCAGCTGTGTGAGCAGAGTGATCTCAGAGGGGTTCAGCTGATCAAGAAATTGGGCATTGGCATCCCAGCAGCAAGCAATTAACGTGTTAATTAATTTATGAAAACCTGTGCATCAAATTTGTAAATGTACATGTAATGTAACTGTGAAAGCTTCCATGGTCTGATTTGAGCAGACTTTAAGTGTTACTACCATGTGTTCTTGAAGCAGAGTATGGCTCCTTGGGATAGACACTTTCAAAGGCTCCGTCATACTACCTTCTCTGTGGTGCTGTACGATCAGGCTTTGCTGTTCACAGTCCTGTCAGGACTCATGTTTTGTGCAGATGTGCTAATTTGAAACCTAATAGGGTCTGAAATCTGATCCCTGAAGATTGCTTTGAAGTTTGCAGAATTCGGTCTGATCTGCAAGAGTGCGCATCAAGCACATTTTCCGCCATGGCTGGTCATATCATGAAGATTCAATGCCTTCATAACTTCCTCGGGAGGTCAGCGGCTCCGGCACCGTGCCTCCAGCAACGTTTACTAAGTTCAGACGCACAGCATGCAAGCAGAGGTCGCGCACATCCCGCACAGCTTCCTGCTAGACGCAAGCGGTGTAATGAGCACACTGCGGCGGCTGCCCCAGAACGCTCCGATATCAGTACCAGACAGGCCCTACATAAGCCGAGCTCTGCTCAAACCGCAAAAACAATAGTTGACATAGTTGCACACGGCACGCTGTGCACCGTCGGCGAGGATGGTGTGCCTTTGGGCACTTACACCAATTACGTCTTGGACGACAGAGGCATGCCGGTGTTGAGACTGCGTGCCGACGCCGTGCATACAGCGAACTTGAGGAGATCACCCAAATGCAGCCTTTTCGTGCAGCCAGGTATGGTCCAGCAAGCTGCTCTTTCATGTCACCTTGCTTGAGACATACAGTCAATGAACAGGTTGACAGCCCCTGACACAGACATGCAATGCAGGTGACAGGCCAGCCAAACTCCTTGCAAGGTGCACCATAATAGGTGAGGTGAAACAGCTGGACGAGGAGTCCTCTCTAGCAGCAGCTGAGCGGCATGAAGCCATGCATCCCTTTGGCATTGGCGTGGATGCACCAAAAGACACTGATCTGTATTTTAGCCTCCATGTGCACCAATGCTTCTACGTTGGGGGTATGGGCGCAAACTCAGCAGCAGAACTGTTGAGTCAAGAAGAGTATGTGGCAGCAGCGCCAGACCCTTTGCGAGAACATGCTGCATTCCTGGTTGAGCAGCAAAATCAGCAGCGTGCAGAGGATGTTTTGCGTATCTGCTCACATGCATGCAGTGTTAGAATAGACGAGATGGAACATGCACAGTTGCTCTGGATAGACGAACTAGGCTTGTATGCTTTTGCCAAGCTGATCAGGCGAGATGGGTTTGTCATCAGAGTTCCTTTTTTGAGGCCTGTCACTGATGAAAGGGATGCTCGCTCTACATTAACCATGCTTGCACAAGTGGCTTGGGAGCACGAACGAAGTTACACACCAGTTATGCCTGAGCTTGTAGGAGCTAGCTCATAGTAGTTGGCTCATAGTGTAGGTCCTGTTGTGTTCGCAGTTGTGTTCATGGTCTTGTTTGTTTTGTTGGACACAAATATACTTTGTAGTGTACTTATCATGCAATACTGGGCGTCTCTACACTAATCACTATGCAGAACATGTGTCTCTCAAACAATGCAACAAAAGCATCTGCAGTAACCTAATGTTGCCTATATTGTGGTTCGATGTGAGCCTGTATAGTGCCTTTCTGAGCTTGGGGCTTCATCTCGAAACAGCTTGGCATGGAGATTATAGAAAACAGATAGCATGGACAACAGCATGGGACCCAACAGAGCGCCTGCACACAAGGCCACCACAGCATAATGAACACCAGAGCACAAGCTGGCATGTATGATTTGATGGTACAGTGTTTTGCCAGGCAAGCCATGCGGTGTTTGGCCAGGCAGTCATGCAGTGTGGTGAGGCCTTGCATGCACAGCTTGTGGTGGAAAGCATCAAATGCAACAGGTTTGGCTCACCTTGCAGGGGATTGTCAAAGCTGTACATGCCACCAAGAATGCCCAAACCAGTCAAGTAAGGATGGCTGCCAGGAATCTCACGCATGATGATGTCATCTGCCTGGAAAAAGGCTGCCAGGTGAAGGACCATCAATGCGACAGCAGCCAGCATTCTGTCCTGCATCAGCAGGTGCAGCTGGATACGCTGTACCCGTCTTGCGATGCCAATGGGTCACCGACCAATACAGTCATGGATGTCCCATCAGGAGACATGATGCAAAGGCAGAAGTTAAGTCTTTTGACAGATGCCAAAAGCTGCAATGCAAAGCATGACCCTTGGGCCATCACTGAATGCACAACATTCCAGTACCCTATCAAGGCCTGAGCAGCCATTCGCAGACCAGGCTCTTGTAGTGCACAAGTATCCCAGAGGTGTATGCAGCTGTGCCAGCCCATGTGCACAGTGACACTGGCAACCAAGCACTGCTGCAAGTTAATTGATGTGTCTATGAGCATTTACATGCATCCATGTGCACAGACTGCTGAAAGGAAGTGTGACTGGAGAAGCGATGAGCCACCTGCACAAGCAGCTGCACAGCAGCAGGAATGGCCACCATCCACACCTGCACCAGTGGCAGAATGGAACACACCGCTGAGGCGACTGTCGACACATACACCAAGTGAATGCTGAAGGCCCTGAAGGTTAGCCACGTGAAGACAGCATGGAACACCGCCAGCTTGAGAGCACTCTGGAAAACCCCTCGCAGGGCTTCACTGAAAGAGGCTGCTGTGTGCTCCCTGGCGGTCTCTGACATGGGCAGAATGCGCACGGCTTGCTGCAGGGGGTCCTGCTGAGCTGACAGCAGCAGGAACAGCATGGCTACAAACAGTGTGAACTGCACGCCCAGCTTGACCACACCTGCATCCAGAGGCAGACAAGTATTGCTCTGACAATGGATGCATAGCTGTCGCAGGTGTGATGACTATGACAGTACTGCATGTCTCGTGCTATTGCAGCGCTGGTCAAGCGTGTTCTGAGCTGCAGAGTTCAGCAGAAAAAGTTCATACATGCACCATCACACTGCAGCTGCAAAATTTTGGGGCTGATATGCAGGCAAGCACACTGATAACGTGGTATAACAACTGCACTGGGCCCCAGAGAGTTGTCAATGTATTAAGTTGTCACGATTTGGAAGATGCAAGTAATGCTTATAAGCAAATCAGGATAATCCTATGCTGCATTGCAAAAACTTGACAAAACAGTTGTTTCATTGCTGTATGAAACCCAGCGCACTAGCACAGGCCAGACTTGGGTTGTTTTTTCAACACTATTGTTGCTGTGTCAAACAGGATTCTACGGCAGGATGTTGGGTCCCAATACATTCCAATCATGACAACACAAGTGCCATTATGTCTAAAGTCACTGTGTTGAAAGATTACTGTAGTGCCAAAGTAGAGTATTGGGAGTTGACCTAAGCCCAGGCGGATGAGGCCAAGGCCTCCAGTGATGGCAACAGAGGTGGTGCTGCCCAGGCTGTGCACCAGGTGGGCCCCCAGGGCCCGCCCCACTGCCAGCAGGGGCTCTGACGCGGCAGCCGCCAGGCGCTGCAAGGCTGTCAGCTCGCTGCTGGCGCTGCTGTTCCCCTGCATGGCCTGCCTCACCATACTGTAAGTGTCCTGCCCCACCCCCTGTCACACACCATGCTTCAACCCTTCACACTTGCTGTTCGCACTATCCTCTGGCTTGCATGTGTCAGCATTTGACTGGTCTTTTCTCATATGCCAAAGCATGGAGGAGCGTGTCGAAATGCTTATGTGAGACTGTGATGACTCTGTTAGGGCCATACCTGCTTGTTAACGCAAGACACCAACCAGGCATGCAATGAGTGACAAATGGCAAGCCGACCTTCAATTTTGAGACACCCTCAGACAGCTGCAGCTTCCAGAGGTGGGTGTAGGCCTGCTGGAGGCGGCGGCCCATGTTGCGGGCAGGTGGGGGCAGCAGCTGCCTGGTGTTGGGGGTGGACCCGCCAGAGCAGCGGCCCAGCCGGCGCTGAGCCAGCACCAGCTCCTCCCTGGCAGCGTCTGCCAACCTGCCACAGCCATGACACTACCTTCAAAGCGTTGATGTTGCACTCAAAGCGCTGCGCTCAGAACTGCATACTGAACTGTGATCAAGCACTGTGCTTGCATGCTATGGGCACATCAGGCAGGAATGCCACAATCAATGTCAAGCGTATGCATGCTGCATTGGAGTCAGACACTGATCTTTCTGACCAGCCACAGCCCTTGCAGAATCAAACACTACTCCAGCAGGCCATGCAACAGAGCCAATGCCACCTGATCAGAGACAAACACAAGACAGGGTGGGTTGTGACAGCACCTGCCAGCACTTTTCAATGCCGTGGAATGCTGCTTGACTTCTCTTTGGAGATGCACCACTTGTTGTTCCAGGTAGCGCATGGGGTGGCTGCCATCCTGGGCAGCTTCCAGCAAGCCCTTGGGAGCCTGCAGTGCTGCCCCTGTAGCCCCTTCCCATCTGCTGACTGCTTCAGATAACCCCTGCTTGGCCTCATTTGCCTGTTCGAAGAGTTGAGAAGAGAGGATGTGAGCTGAACAGACACGTCCAGAACTCTGGAGAAGTTATGTTTTTGATGGGCAGCATTGCAAGAATCTGAAAGCACTCAATTCGTGATGTGCAACATGGCAGCATAATCCGGAGGAATGACACATGTGGCAAATGTACTTTTATGTATGACATGGTAAATGGTGGATTCACTGCTGGCGGTGATGACTACACTGCTTATGCTCATGTCAGGACTCTACCTTGCTCAAGAGGTCCTGCTCAGACTGCCAGGCGGAATGAGCAGCAGCACTAGCTGTGGCCACATCTAGCAGCAGGCTCTCCCGCTGGGCAGGGGTGCAGTCTGTGGGGGGCTGCAGGGTGGCCCACAAGGTTCCCAAGTCACGAGCCACCTGTACAAACCTATCTTGAGCGCATGTCACACTTGTCCCGACATCCTACAAAGCATGTTGAACTTGTCCTAACACTCTTTTTCCAGACCGCATTGCACGTTGTTCTTGCTTGTGTGATAGACCTGATTGACCAGACGGAGCAGCAGATCACCAGGCAACTGGGGCCGCCTACTCTCTGCCTCCAAGGCAGAGAGTATGCTGTACCTGTGTCAGGTTGTTGGCCTCCACATATTCGTTGAAGTTGCTCCTCACATAGTCTTGTATCTGGTCATAGCCTTGCTGGGCGTACTCAACAGCTGAGTCCTGATACTCACCCAGCCATCGCTGCACAGCCCCCTACACACATGAGGGCTGTCAAATCACCATGTTGAAAGCAGTACAGCAACACCAGCGAGCATGCAGGAAAAGCACAGTACAAGCTGGAGTAATGTATCATAATCCTATATCAGCTATCTGTGGAAGCACATAATGCCAAAATTACAGCTCAGAAGCCTGATATGATGGTCCACTGATGGAGCACCACCTAAAAAGGCACAAGTCCTATGCAGCAAGCATCCGCCATAGACATGATGTTGGAAGTCTTGTCACAAAACCATGTGAAAGCTGTCTGGTTGACATGTGGGTGTCCAGTAATCACATACCTGAGGCACAGGTGGTGGTATGGCATCAAAGCCACCATCACCTTCACAAACGGCTGTGAAGTTCAAACTAGTGGCGGCACACACAGGTGCTGGCTGGGCAGCACTAGTGCGCCACTTGTCAGGAATGAAGGCTTTGACAAGAGCCATTGTGTCTGAGCCTTCCTGACCTGGTTAGAATCACAGACAACCAATCAGCAGAGCACAGGCTGCGCTGCCAGAGCCAGCGTCTGCATGACTCTTCAGACTTGCCTATCTCACAGACAGCATGTTCATGTCAAAACGCCACATGGCTCACAATGAATCTAGTGTGCAGCATATGTTCCAGCACAGCTGATGCCTTAAAGAGTTTGATGATGGTGAGTATTAGCTGCGCACAGGCAGCAGTGGCTGCCCTTGCATGGAGCAGGGTGAGCTCAAGGCATTGCATTGCGGTCAACAAGCAGGATATCAATTTCAGGCAATTTATGACACAGGTCTAACACTACCAAAAAAGGAATGTGGGCATGCAGGGGATGCAGTACGGACCTATGCATACTGTAAGGAAGCCGGTCAGTGCCAAGGTGCCCACTAGCAGCATGAGAATGAGAGCCAGCGCCACCAGTGCATTCAGATTAGCTTGCAAGGTGTGTTTCAGCCAAGTGTCCAGGTCCCTACAAGCCCCTTTCATGACAATCCACCGCCTGTGCATGTGGCTTGGAGGTGGTGATGCAGCCCTGCTTGACTTTGCTTGCTGCACCTCTGCATGAGACACAAACAATGTAGTCATGCACCCTCAAGCATAAAGTCAGCCCTGCACCAGTCAGCTTCACAGTCCCACAGAGAGCTGCGCTGGTGATGCAACAAGGTGTTGCAGACTGACCAAGCTTGATATGACCATGGCAATGGCTTGCCTGTGACTGTAGCATGTGCTGTTTAACTTACACACTCTGTGGGATACAGCAATACATGAAGGTGGGATGAAGATCACCTGCCTGTGCTTCTGACACCTTTTGGCTAGGCTTGTCAACACCTGTGGCTGCAGATGGTTGGAGGCTGTCTTTGCAGGTGCGGTACCAGTGCCAGTAGGTATGGAAGCCAAAGTACAAAAAGGGAAGCAAGCTGAGAATGAAAGCGCCTGTTGCTGCCAGGAATGCAAAATGGACAGTGGCAGTCCAGTGTGCCTGCGCACTGCAGCAGCAAGTGAAGATGTGCCAAAGAATGACTTGAATGGCAATGTGAGTGCATATAGAGGTGTACAGCTTGCATACAGCTATGCCAACATTTTCTGCAAAATAGCAGCCAACTGATTTGCTTTCCATACAGTTGGTGTCTTTGGATCAAGCCATACAGCAGTGGGGCAATGTATGTGGCAACTGTCTTACCCGCAACCACTCATAAAGCTGGTATGCAAGGCATGCTTTGAATAACCAGCTGAACAGAGCATTGCTCTGGTGGGTTGTGCGCCCAGCAACCTCATGTGATGTGAGCAAGGTCGCGTCGTTTGTGGGCCTTCTCAAGCCATGCTCACTCTTGTATGCCTTGACACCCATGTAGGTGTATGCACTGAACCAGCTCCCAAGGGCCTGCATCAAGTAAGCCTGTGATCCAGTATGTTGACATTGGTATGCATGCCAGCTGATCGGTAATTACTAACTGTATTAATGCATGCTGCTGTGCAGTAAAGCGCTATCAGCCAAACTCACTGTACACCTGCTGAGTACGCTGTGTTTGCATGGCAAACATGCAGTTTGGTGGCTCATGCCTGAAATGCTGGGCCAACATTTAGCCGTCTGCGCCTTTTACGCTTGCTGCGTGGCCCTTTCAAAGATGCACAACGTTTGCTGTGTTTCCGTTCAATTGGCGCTGCAGTTGTTTCTTGGTTTGTGCTGGCCGCTCCCTCAAGCATGCTTGGCATCTCTGCAGAACCATATCATTGATACAAACGTGTCATGCACAAACAGCGTAGGACACTGTTGACTCTTGGATGCGAATAACAGGGTGAACTTACCAACTAATGTCGGCAACTTTGACAAATCGCCGCCTGCCATACTGTGACAATTGAGCTCTGATGTCTGCGCACTTACGTCAGCAAAAGGGCTTCTAGCCCCTGTCACAGCCTGATGTAGTGACGACCTCTCATACTCCCTCACATACTGATTCCATTTCAGCAGTATGTGCCAAACGTCTGCTACTGTGTCTGTCACCACACCGAAAGGCAGCCACAAGAACAGCAAGCTGGTCAAGATGACACTCCTAAAGGCAAGAAGCAAGGATGATAATTTCTGTGAACTGTATGCAGCTTTGTCCAGCATGCAATCAAGCAGCAAACTGCCTCATTCAGCAGTGTCAGGCAAAGCACACCTTTCCTGTGTTAGTTTGCGATTCAGATACACGACTAGATCTTCTTTAACGTCCTGCAAGGCCGTTGAGCACAGCAAAGCCCAGAGCATCGGATTTCGAAATGTTGCAAGGAGGCTCCAAACCGTCCACAGACCCAAAACTAGCAGCAGTGTCAAGATGTTGCCACCAGCATACAGGGCCAGGCGCAAGTACAGTCTATTCTCGGAGCCGCTGGCTGCTGTAGAAGCCAGGTCCAGCGACACATCGCTTTCGCTTTCGCTGTCAGCTTCCTCATCCACACTGCTAGTTGCTGGTCGATGCCTGGCGAGCCTGTCGCTGGGTTCCATAGGAGTAAAGCCACTGTTAGTATGGTCTGGAAGTTCGTTGGCCATAGCACAAACAGGGTAAGTGATCTAGCTGCTGTTCGGTCACTGCTGTGCCGCAGTATCAGGTTTCCTGGTTTCATGCATGACTCACGACATCATACCGTTCCATGGAGCGAACAGTCACCAGCGTAGTTGCTGAGACGCAATAAAGTCAACACTGACCAGTGTTGTGCCGCGTTGCCGCGTACTCGCGTAATCGCGTAATCGCGGTACGCGTTGCACGGACCCTCAGAGTGCCTCCATCACGCGAAACAATATTTTCGCCTATTATAAATACAAATAATACC
>JAABUP010000664.1_pt1 | contig 73799 bp, 74 predicted proteins | sample 5559201 | NCBI WGS metagenome assembly JAABUP01 (sample SAMN10711887, study PRJNA513373) | rock metagenome | isolation source: Antarctica rocks | place: Antarctica | reverse complement strand
TTATATAGTCAAGGAATTTGATTTTCTTTGCTTCAAACTTGCTTTTTGACTTCTTCACATACAAAGCCCTTTTGTTGAGCTTTCTCAGTACCTTGTGCATGTGGCTGTGGTGCATCTCAAGGTCGTCTGAGTATATCAGAATGTCATTGAGGTATGTGATCACAAAATCATCAAGGTATTCTCTCAACATGTTGTTGATTAATCTTTGAAAGGTGACGGGGGCGTTCTTGAGCCCAAATGGCATAACAGTGTATTTGTAGTGTTCATATCTTGTTCAGAATGCCGTTTTTCATTCTTCACCTTCCTTCATCTGTACTCAGTAATAGGCTTCTTTCAAGTTCAGACTTGTGAATCACTTGACTCTGCTTAATTGATCTTGCAACTCTTTGATCAACAGTAAGGAATAACTGTCTCATCTAGTTATCTCATTGAGTTGTTTATAGTTGACACATAGTCACTTTGTGCCATCTTTCTTTGATACAAACAGGATCAGGTATTCTGTCAATGACTTTGATGGTTTAATGAATCCTCTTTTGAGATTCTCATCAAGGTAAGTTCTGACTTTCTTGAGTTGATCTTTGCTCATTGAGTATAGCGGCATTCATTTTGGCTGTCTGTCATTCAATAGCAGTATTTCATGATCTCATGACTTATGCTCTGATAAGCTCATTTCTGATTGTTTGAGGATCTCATACACATCTATCATGATGTATAATTCTTTGCTGATTCAATCAATTCTTGAGTTCTTTTTGCGTAATCAGGGCATCTCTAGTATGACATCATACTTGATTGAATTGAGAACATCAAATGTCAACTTCTGTGAATCTTCTAGTATTATGGCTTCAATGTGAACCTGATCTGTTATCCACTCAGATTCTCCGTTGATCATATATATCTGCATAGGCTTCAGCACTCACTGCAGCATTAGTTCTAGCATCCTTATTGCTTGCTGCAAAATATAGTTGTCAGTTGCTTCTGAGTCTACCATTGCTTGAAGAAGTCTATTCTGTTCAACCTGAATGTCAACTCATATCTTATGGTCTTTGCTGTTCTTCTGAGACATTAGAAGCTTCTTGTTCTCTAGTCTCTTTGAGAGAGCTTGCAGTTTTTTGACTGTACTGCGTCACTTGCTCTTCTTCAGAGGTTCTGAAACCACTTAGGTTCTACCCCTTGTATGATCAGTTGTATATATTCCTCACTGTCTTTCTCAATATACTGTTCTGAGTGTAGGTGCAGTTTGTACTGATTATATTCTCACTGAATCTGGTTTCAAAGTGCTTTCACTCTATTCAGAAACTCAGGTGGCATGTAGCCTTCTGAAAAGGTTCAATGACCATCATCTGATGTCAGATACTCTGTGGGTAAATGGGTCTCAATTTTGTGAGTCTTAGTCTTTCACACAAGTTGTTTTGATACTGAGTTGGTTGCTGTTCATACATCTTTCATCAACTTATTGAGTTTCAAGCATGTTCTTGCTTCTTCTGTTTTCTCTTATTGCTTTTTAAGGTCATTGACTTTCTTCTTGAGCTCTTTCTGCTGTCTTTTTAGCAGTTGTTGACACATCTCTCAGCGCTGATTCTCAGGGTGCTCATATCTCATTTTGAGTTTCATGTCAACTTCTCAGTTGTTGACATTCTTTGAGTCTGCATCTGAATTCAGAGCTATTCAGATGCTATTGCTGTAGTCTTCTTCTACCTGGGTTTCACAAGTATTGATTTCTTTGATCTCAGCTTTTTTTAGAATAGCTAATCTCTTCAGTCAACCTGTTGTGTCATAACCGTTTTGTTTCTTCTTGAGTTTCTGTGAGTATCATCTGGCTTTGTCTTTGCTGCTCATATGTGTTCAGCACATGTTGTTGTAGCAGACTTTTTAGCTCAGGGCATTGTGCACTACGTGTGTATCTGTTGCTGCAACTTCTTTTCTCTCTTGTTAAGATTTCTTGCAGGTTCTTGCAAGGTGTTCAGGCTTTTCACAGTTATAACATTTGCAAGTCTTTGCTCATCAAGATTGAGGCTTATAGGGCTTGCTCATGCGCTGTTCTTGCTTCACTCATGATTGCTGCTCACAGTGCTTCTCAATTGCGTTAAGGTTTATAGGGTCACCTCTTCTGAGAATATAACATCTTTTTCACATCTTTGATGTGTAGTGCTCTGTACGCTTCATTCATTGTTTTCATTGACAACTGTTGATGTTGATGAAGATATCAATCATATTCTGAAGCTCTTCAGGTTGATTCATCCTGACTATCTCATCTTTAATAGTCTCATTGAGTCCTCAATAGTATTGCAATACTAAAGCATCGTCATCTCAATCTGTTAAGGCTGCGATTCACTGAAACTCTGCTGCATACTTAACTGCTGACTTATTCATCTTTAGAATGTAAAGTCATCTTTCTGCTGCTTGTTTCTCATCAACTACCCTGAAGGCTCTTTGAAGCTCATTCTTGAACTTTTTGTAGTCACTGAATATGAATTTCTTATTGTTCATTCATTTCTTCAGTGTCTTGTCAAAGAACTCATGCAGTTTGAGGTTAACTCAATCAAATGCTGCATTCTTGAGGTACAATACAGTAAACAGACCTTTGTTCATCTCAGACCTGAACTTTGCCTGATTGAATTCAATATATAACTTGAGCTTGATCAAGAAGGCTCACAGCTTCTCTCTCTCATCTGTGAATGCATTGAGTGCTGATATCTTGAGTACATTGATCATTTGCTGAAGGCCTTAAAGGTTGACTTAACTTGTTAAAGCTGACTTCTGTGCGCTGATTGCCATTCTTATATCATAAGAATGTTCAAAGTGTTACGTCCTGATCTGAGATGCCTCAGATATTAGAACTAGAGATTTGTGCTTGTTGATATAAGAGTCTCAGTGTGCAGTGTAGGGTAAACCAGTAATTGATAACTTGTATTGAGTTGAACATGATCGTTTTCATAAAAGAAACAATCCTTTCTATATAAAGCAAGAGTTAACTCTTAAAGAGTCAACTCAACCTGTTAAGGGTTGACTTAACACTCTCATGATCAAGTCAATACTCAACTTGTCATCTCATGTCAGAGACTATGCGGCCCTTGCATTTGACCCATCTCATTAGTCTTAACTAAGTATGGTTGTAACATCATGCTCTTTATTAACATAGTTAATAACTCATCACTAAGCCTTGATCAGGCTTTCTTTAAGGCCTTAAACAAGGTCTTTTAAACCTTCTCATCATTGTCACATACTTGCTCTATGTCAGAACAGACTTTGTAGACCATTTTCTTTAGATGAAACCAAAGGTGTTCAATAGAGTTTAGATCAGGGCTGTAAAAAGACCATTTCATAAGAGAAATGTCATGCTCTTTAAGCCACAGCTTCACAGCATCAGCATTATGAATTGAGGCATTGTCATGCATGAAAATCAGGTCAAAGGTTCAGATTTCAAGCAGGTTATTCTTCAAAATCTTGACATAGAACTGCACTGAGTACTCATTCTTCTTAGTCAATGAATCCCTTTTCATTTTGTTCAATTCTGACCTTTCTCTGCCTCAGAAAGCCTCTCACATCATCACAAACATGTTCTTGCCCTTAAAAACAGTTTGAATATTCTTTCTCTTTCACTTATCTGCTGAAGTTTGAAACACTCACTTTCTACTCTTGCTTGTGCCCTGCTTCACTGAACACTTGTCTGTTCAAATCACTTTTACTCAGTTGTCATTGGTTTAATTCTTTTGTTTCTTCACTCAGACAAGCCTCTTGACTGTGTTCTTCTTCTGCAGAAGTGAATGCTTCTTTGTAAGTCAATTGGTGAGTTCATACTTCTTGAGTATTCAATATACTGTCAACTTTGAGCAATTGACCCCTGTCAGCTTAATGAGCTCTCAATAGATGATCTTGAGCTTGATCTGAGCTGTGTGTATAATATGTCGTTGTTCACAAAGAGAACAACACTTTAAACAGCCACTTCAGGGCTTGCTGACGCTGTGGTTGAGTAGGGGGGCCTGTGAAATTGTTGACCTAATGATTGATTCAGACACTAAAAACTCCTTTTGAATTTCCACAGTACTCGCACCCCTGGAACTGCGACCCACAATTAGTCCTCGCTCATATGGGGTCAATTCCTTACGACAAGAGGAATTGCCCGATATGGGCGTCAACAGGGTGCGTGACATGGTTGTGGATGGGGGGTAAAGACAGTCACTTCATAATTGATCACGTCGCGAAAGGGTAATTTCGGCTAATTCGCGAAGACTTTTGACGTGTAACTGTATCTAGCGCCCCATAAGCGGCACCGACAATGAAACCGTCAAAGGATGACCCTGGGCAATAACGTCATTATAACGAAGCAGAGGGCAAAGATCAATTGGACCCTTTCATAGAAACACCATAGATTGCAAGATGACAACTCAGCCGACATCTGAGCTGATCGCAGTACAGCCGCTCAGGGGGCCTCCAAGACTATATAAAGCGCGCTTTATACATCATGCTCATTGGATACCCAGCCCTGAAACCAGACATCTCCGAGACCGAAGCTGGAGTCGAGTGTCCGATATTTACGCTCATATTACTATGTGTTTCTCCAGCTGACATCTCTTTTTGAATTAGCCCTAATGTTCCCTCGCCGTGAGACTGGGGTGAATTTTGGTACGGCAATGCATCATCTACATCAACTATTTGAGAATGGGCAAAGGAACCTAGACTCCTCAAACGCCTGGCGGACGTATATACCATGGTCTGCTCAACCGCCAGGCTCTCGGCAAAGGAATCTACAGTCCTTTATGCCAAGCCCTAGGCAATTACCACGCAGACTTCGCAGACAGCTTACAAAAGAGTCGTCACAAATTGGACAGTCACAAAGCTACATCGGAGCCAATCTCACCCATGGACTTTTGCCGGTCACAGCGCACATTCCGTCCGTATATTCAGAGTATCAGATTGGGCACCAGACGCAGCCTTACACCATAGCCAACTCAATGAAACAACTCACGCCGACCTTGGGGCAATGACCATCTCTAGAAACGAAGCAAAGTCGATTCCATCGAAAGTTAGTGGCACTGTCTGACTGCCAATTGAAGCCGTACTCCTGTCTGAAAAGGCTGAGCGACTTCCAATAAGCTACCTCTATCTGATGAGACATCCGCCTTTACCGAATCAGAAGACCTTCTTGAACAGTACGGTGTAGCTTGACTCGTCTCCACACAATCGTGACAAGAATATGACCCTTGATCAAGTGTCAGTCACTGAGAAGTTTGATGTTCCTGCCTTTCCTGTTCCTGTCCTTGTGGACTGACCTCAGCACATTTAGAATTCGTCTGCAAGTCTCCGCATTCTCATCTTTATGACCCCCGAACAAGAGCGAATCTACAACATAAACTGGCTCCATCAATCCTATCGTGTTCCGAAATCCTCTTGGGTCCACTTCACAGTCCCAGGCTCTTGAGAAGCCGCCCGAGAGTGGAGATGGTTTCTCTCAAGACTTCATAAATGACTTGGAGAATGACCGCTTCACGGCCGCTTAATATGAGTTGGAACACAGGAACATCCTCTGTAAGGACATGGATCTGAATGCTCTCTTCGACTCGGATGATGACGGATCGATAAAACCACTTGAGAATATGGAGCCCGATGCCCTCGCACATAGGGACTCTGATCAAACCCGAACGTCCATTCCGGCCACGCAAGACCCTAGAGCTTCAAAGAGGTGACCATGGTCTCTGAGGACTTTAATGATGAAGCAGAGGTCAGATCTACAGGACAGAAAGTTGTGCTTGTCACTGAGTCTCGAAAAACGGTCCAAAAGCCTAATCAGGAACATCTGGATGAATTTCATCTGGGACTATACTACAACAAGAAGTTCAGGCAAGATTTGAAGGGTTGGGCTTTCAGCTACCTTGCACAGTTCCAAGAAGGCCTAAAACCGTGGTCTGACCAAGTCGATACCAGTCCTTTCGGACGTTTAGGGGACGACAAGAAACCCATCATGTTAAAGGCATGTCAATAAGGATGCTGTAGCCCACGCGAACCGGAGTACCCCAGAGACAGCAAATAAGAAGAACCGTGCCATTAATGCAGGCATTTTCTGCTGTATTAGCTGTTTGAAACCTGGAAGACTTTGCTGGACGTTTGGCAGAGCCACGGGAATCGCATCGCCACGACATGGTGGCTTGCATTGAGGACACAGGGCTGGACAAGTAGAAAGAGAAGAAAACAAAAGGAAACGAGAAATGGCATGTGCCCAGAAGGTAGATGAACTCGCGAAACTAGGAAGCCGGGCATCAAACCTCGACGCAAGACGAAAGACCGATAACAATTCTTTCTGGACGCAACAGTAAAACGTAGGAGATAATAGTACAGGGCCCACCAGCTCCCTTCAATTTGAGCGCTAAGAAGAAAGGAGGGAAGACCTGCGGACATTCTCTGGAGAACTTCATGCCCATTGGGTATCTTTCATTCCACAATTGCGGTCATTGTCGATCCCGGAAAGTCGCTTTCGGATTTTGGCACGAACTTCCTACCATTCTCTCAGATCACACACTTAACACTTAGCTTGTAGCGATGGGTTGCTGCAGCCGGCTAACAGTTTTCAATTGGGCTGGCGCGAGCATTATGTAAGATAGGCGTGCCCCTGAGAGCCTTTCCAAGTTGAGCGGGCATAAACAAACAACCGACTGCTCACCAGGCACGACAACCGGCTAATTGGAGACGTCCGTGTTGACATTGTGCCGAAGCTTGATTGGGTACAATCAAGGGGACCCAGTGTATATAGAGTTGAGTACATCAGCATCTGATTCTAGATACAAAGGAAGGGTTGCCCGACAGGAGTGAAGTACGAGCTGTTCGCTGATGGAGTTGAGTTGGATAAAGCGCAGGTACATGCCATTGATCCTCCGCCAAGCCTGCTATATGCAATTTGGTAGGCTAAATTCCTCCTCGCTGAAATCTAAGATGACAATCTTTCCTCAATGGCCTATAATACAACTATGCCGTCCCCATCCTCCCTTTCCCTCCAGTCAACCTAGGATTCATGCCTGCCGCTCGCAACGCTAAGAGCGCTATCGATGTGGGCGCCTGGAAGGCCTTGGGCTTCGAGATCCGAATAGACGTTATGCGATCCCGTGTTGGCAGGACTTGGTAGTGGTGAATTGCTAATCCGGGTGTTTGTCGTTTCTGTGGGACTGAGCGGGCCATTAAGGGTTTTGCGATCCACGAATGGACCAGTCGATCCGGAAGTATAGCTACCAAACAGCTTTCGACGAACTTCCGGGCTGGTAGATCTCTGGCGATGGCTATCGATAGAGGAGGAGGCCCATATGGACGAAAGCGGTAGGAAAATTGCAACGAGCGTAAGGACGTTTGAACCCATCTCTGGAATATCGGTGAAGTATTGCAAGATAGAGAAAATGGCTGGGGAATATTAGTTCAAGATGCGACGGTGTACAAAAGATGTGACACATACCTGGAATGACCAGAGTCTGGCAGCCCATGATGAAAATAACCTGCATTGGTCCGAACTGCTGCAGCCCGAGCTTCCTCCTTTCATTCAAGGCGAGACCCAACTTCGTGACGAAAACAGCACAGAAGAAACAGATGCTGATAGACGCTGTAATATTTGTGGCACTTCCGAGCCAAGCGAAGGGCGTGAAGTTTTCTGCCGCAATGATGTACTTTGAGTTCTCGACGACCAATGCAAAGCGGAACCCGATGGCCAGCAGAGCAACAGTAAGAGAGCACCCTAAGATGCAGTGGCGATAGGCATCTCTGATTGTTGTACATACGACCCGCGTTTGTAGAACCAGCGAAAGCTCAACGCAGACCAAGAGCATCAGCGTAAGTACGGTCCCCGCGATCGACGTGGCATAAGATGAAGGAGGGACTCGGGTGTAATCCTGAGCAAAGTAGGCATACGTCTCCGAGAAAGGGCCGGTGAAGTAAAGACACTGGAGAACGTTGCGTGTGGTATTGAGAGCCAAAGATATGGCGTTGAGGATGAAGATTGGAGATCGACGCTTTTCGCTCTTAGTAAGAAGGACGAGGATAACCAGTAAGACCAGTGAAGCCCCGAGCTGAGCGCTGTAGTTGATGCAGATATCAACGTTGTACAGGATGTATGCATCCAGGTCCGGCACAGAGACATTGAACGGTGTTCCATCGGAGAGGGAAAGGGTGAAGATTTGGGTGAAGGGATCGAAAGCTGGAGAAGAGGTCACGGTGGTATCGACAGAAGACATCTTGTGATCTGGAGAAGAGCCTTCTCTGAGGTCTGCCAAACGTACTTCGTGAGGCTGTTGTTGATGTTGTTGCTGGCTGAGGATCACTTCGTAGCCCTTCAGTAGGATGTAATCCCTTTAAGTAGCTGTTAAAAGAAGATGGAATAGACAGTAGTAAGAAGGATGAAAGATGTATGAAGAAGGACAGAAGACTGTGTCGGCGAGATGCAATACTAGGATTTAATAGAGAATGGCACCGCCGCGGCGTAGAAGAATAGGTTACTCTTCTGGGGATAATAAGGTGCATCCGAGCTCTGCAAGTCGGCGGATGTCTTTGGATACCATCAGCGACAATATGACACTCTCGAGAGTACCTGAAATTTAGCCATATTGAGGTCAGGCAGTAGGCATGAGAACAATGCAAAGCTTTGCGAGGCTCTGCCATCGAAGCTACCCATTGCCACATGGGGCTTGACACAACACGTCCAAGACTGCGACAGACAATATGAACATCTGTCAAAGACAATAGGCTATCAATCAAAGGCTAAAGTACGTTCCCTAAGAAATTGACATAAATATGTCATGCAAACTTCTCGCCACGAAGCTTAGTATTGTCTGTCTTAGATTCCTTGAATGCAAAAAGAGATCCAGTCTCATTCGCGCAGAATCTTCAATCGAAAGGCTTCTCCCTGAGGCGCCATTGTGGTCCATCAAGGGTCACTCGTACTCGTAGGCTCCATGATTGTATGAGAGTACTGAAATCTGCAACGCAGGATTCGCAAACTAAGTTAACCACCCAATTGGGAGAGGTGTCTACTTACGACCGGCCCGCCGCTTTACCGTCGCTCCGCCTCGTCGATGTAAACCCTACGACTCTGTTTGGTAACCTTTTGAACTATAACCGGTGAAAGGTCCCCATTTCATATCCGAACCTCAAGACGTTTCGACATGCTGCACTTTGTTCTGGCGCTGGGGGAACTTATTACCTTGTCCCAAGAGCGGCACGGCTGAGCATCTTGGAGCCATGTGACGATCGGGCATTGCTTTTCCGTCGAAGTGTGCCTCTTTCTGTAGACAGTGCGGAGGAGTCAATACAACAGCGGGCGTGGGCAGGTGCAGCCTGTGTTTCTCTGGGTAGGGGACGCTCTTACGCCAGTAATTTGTATAGTAGAATGGGGTTTGGATGACAGTAGGTTCAATCCAGGGCTAGCGGTCGTAGTGTTCTTTTCATCATTCATAGATGAGTATGTTCTGATCTGAGGTTTACATTATTTTCGCAATCAGTGACAGAGCGCATGAGGTCCGTGGTTTGTAGTTCATATTTGTCGCATACACTTTGATACAGGTGGTCAGATCTTTTCGGCCTGACTCTCAAAACATTCAGTCCTGCGCCCTAGTTCCATTGGTTACACGATCAGGATGCACCACTCCAATTCCTTTGGTGTGGGCAGACAGGACGAGTCTATGATGCTGGGCATCATATGATATCGTCCTTGTGGCTGGACACGATGCCCCATGCGCAGGTACTGCTTAGTGGGCCGAGAACCTGTCCTGCTGATACACAACTATCTGCACTCCGCTAGGCAGCTGGGAAGTTTGGAATCCTATTGGATTCCATTCAGTAAAATCATTGCAGCAATCAGAACCGTCGGGATGGGTTTCATTGTCAGCCCGATTCTTGACATCGACAGGTTGACTGATAGCAGTGCCACCGGTGTGGGTTGAGAACGGATTAGTGATACAATGTGCGACAAGGATATCCATGACATCCTTAATAACCCTCCATTTCGTAGTCTGCTAAGCCATGGAGCTAACGGCAATTGCACAGTTGCCTGTTCTGATGTTGGCTTTCCCTCATTGCAAACGGATTGTGTACGCGACTCACCTCCAAACCCGATTATCGGACCTGTGCCGGGATCCAGTACTAAATCACCAGTTTTGTAAGGGTACTGAAGTTTCTCCTCCTGTGTGGGCTGTAGAAAAGCGCCACCATACCACGTCTCCAACCCACGCGCATGTGGCTGTACCCGTACGTCTGCTGTAAAGCCAGGACGTAATCGACAAAATTTCCTCGGATATCAACATTTTGAGTCTCATCATATGCCTCCAATAAGCCGCTTTAAACGACAAGGTTGACATTCGGATCCATGTCGCCCGGATGCGTCAGGACCTGAAACTGTAATGGTCATGGGGACAACTGGATCTGGGAGTAAGTAAGATTTTGCTCCTGACTATAGAACGTCATGGCGGGTTTCGCGGATGGACGGAAAGGGACTCTCCATGCTTAGGTGTGACTGGCCTGAGTTGAATGTGTGCTCGGCAATCCCCTCGATTATCTCTTGTAGCTCGAACGTAATGAAGCCCCATTGGCCCGTAGAGTCAACGCTGCTTTGGATGACAGTAAGTGCCATTTGCCTCAAAATCATTGTCAGAGGCGACCATGCTATCTCCTCTAATAACAGCAGCTAGATTGAACATCAGCGATCAGTGCACGTCATCGAAATCCCAATCTGCATTCGGTCTGTGCGAGGATACGGATATGGGGCAAATAGATGTTCGGCCCTGGTAGCACGCCACCTAAACATCAGGTAGAAGACTTACTAGGACTGTCATTATAGATCACGGAAACCAGGTTGTGTATAGTTAGTGCGGGACGATATCTGTATCGACGGACACCCCCGGAAGGCATATGGTTGAGCGCAACTCGGCAGTGGCACCCACAAGATTATTCCCAAATGCTGGATTATAACGGAGTATGTCCTGGCTGTTCGGGAATGCTTTGCTCGAAGTGGTATATTGAGTGAAGATAAGCAAAGCTGTGGGATTAAGAAGGAAAACCAGTTGCGAAAGAAGAACAAGAGCGCATGACGTATTGCGTTCGACGTCCGGAACCTTTGAATCAGCTGTACTGGTTAGGCTGACTTGTAATCTGTAGTTGCCGATGAAGGACTTCCGATTGGAAAGTTTCCTGGCATCTTATATCGATTTGTGGTCTCACTACCCTTCTATAAGCCTTCAAATCAGGCTGTAATGCTCGAACGAGGGCATAGCCAATTCGCTCCAGGAATATTTGGCTAGATGATTGGTAACAAAGCTGATCGCCTTTCATGCTCAGGATGAACGAAGTATTCAGGCGTTGGATTGGACAAAACGCGCAAGCGGACCTACTACGGATGGATGACGGCGTTGCAAAATGGATTCTTTGGTAGCACGCGCCCAATACTTTCGAGCTGTAAGAGTCTGCAGTCTCGGAGAACGAAGACATGATTGCCAATCAACTACGACAGGACTTACGAGTACAAGATTGTCTTCAGAAAAGCCAAAGGAGAGCAAGTAACAGTAAAAACGACAAAACCGGGCCACACTCATGGTGGGCTAAGGAAAGACGAGGTACGAAGTACTTTCCGATTACGCGGTTTGAAGCGGCAGAAGTAATCGAATGAGAGGATCCAAAGCTGGCGGCAAAGCTGGCGGCAAAGCTATCAATCTTCATGTCTGAATGCTCCTAGATAGAGTAAGTTCTGTTAGAATATCGATAAGTAGGGTAACTTGGTAAGGTATAAGTATTTTATGTAAGTAGTCCTCATGTTATGCTTAACATTAGCGTGAATGCGTGTCATGTTTAGCGACGTCAAGCCATCCATGAAACACATCATTGCCCTAACGAGATACACGGACATTCTGCGGAAAGGGTACTATCGTGACAGGTATGGGGAGTAGGGAGAGGGGAGGCGCGGAATACGACGATGCCATCTGCACAATTCTCCTTACGAGAAAACACTCCACTTGATAGCCCTAAAACTCACAACATCGCAACCGGCGATGCAGAGGTGCCAATTTGCTACTCCATTGGAACCGGCGGCTGCTCTACTACGTACGCTCAATCTTTCCAGGTGGTGACCTACTTGATACTGAATCACACTCAGACGCGTATTCAAATGCAGTCCTTCTAGAAGCTTTCGAGCCTCATATTTTCATATTACCTCCAGGCTGGGCAAGCTCATCTACTAATCTGAAGAAGTACGAGGGGATACGCGTGCGGATGTCTACCCCACAAGCTCAAACCTTAGTGCAGCTTCGACCCGGTGATCTATTTATGATAACCTCCAGGCGGTTTTCCCTAGCCATGTCCGACATGGACCAAGCCCAGTCTATTCCGTCTGTCAGTGAAAGCTTTACTGTAGTTGATCTCGAAGATGAGGCGGAGGAATGTACAGACGTCACGCCACAGAGCAACCACAACGGCCATACTACCGGCACAGGCATCCGTCATCCTACATCAATATCTGCTAAGATGAAGACATCTGCATCCTTGGAAACGCTCGTGCACACCACTCCTGCCGAAGATCAGGCATTGTCAATCTCCGAGATGCCGAATGGGGGCGTAGATCGATTGCTGGGCACCCCAGCCATGGAGCACCCTTACAGATATCCACAAGGAAGTGCAGACGAGGTTCTAAAGAGCATCCTGGAGTCCGCAATGGATGACAAGAATGACAGCCAAGAGTGGGGAGTAGAACCTGGGAAACCGGATGTCATGGGCAGAATGAGGGAAGCACATGAACAAGCCAGCACGCAACGCTCCATGGAGTATCCTATCGTGGGACAACAAGAGGGAGAGCAAGAGGCTGACTCAAAGCTCTCTGGACCAGAGCAAGCAGAACAGCCGCATGATGGTGTGACTCACGAAGCCGGTGTGATTACCAACGAGATCTCACACAACACAGAAGCACAGCCAGTAGATGAGGACGGGCACAAGGTAGCCGAATTTACCTACGCCGTCCCTCTGGCCCACCCCATTGACAATGCTTCTGCTCATCGCCATCGTATGAGTGAACGCTCACCAAGCCGTGAGGTGGCAGGGTAAGGGCAAGCCTTTGGGGGTCCTCAAGGGTGACACGATGACGCCTAGAGGATATGTGGGGTATGATAAATGCGGGATGATAAATGACCTATCGGTAAAGCATGTGACAGATAACCGCCCGCCAGTGTAGCATAGCATGAAATGCTCGAGTCAACTTTCTGCAAGAAGTCTGTACAGGAAGTTGTGCGAGGCACCACGATCATTGAGACGAATGAAAGGATGGTCACGAGATAACACGGTTCTGAATCAAACCAAGGCACAAGGAAGACCACTTCATCGTCCACATTCCACTAGAAACCCTGGTGTACTGGTAATGCGTTGGAGTTGGAACGACTGAGTCGAGAACGTTTGACTTCTACGGAGAAAGTCGTGACTCGATCGTGCTACCTAGGTAGCCACGACAATGCATCACTTCCTAACGTATGCACAAGTATATCTGCATTAGCCTGCACAAACCCTTCGAGGTAATGTGGGCTGCAGATTGTTCGTGCTTCGTCGCATCAGAGAGTCTTGAGAGGGCCGTAGATGTTTGCAATTGGTCATCAGAGATATCAAGGGTTGCTAATGCGTTATGTACGCCAACCGCTGCAGACGAGCGTTTTTGTCAGGTGGTGAAACGAAATATCAAAGTTGACAGCGTATGTCCATAACATACTTGTAGAGCAACGATCAACATCCGCCTGTGTTGATTTGTCGGTTGAAATTGCCATTCCCCGTGAGACCTGCTACTTGTAGTTCATCCCATTCCCACACAGTGTGGTCTTACAGAAACTGATCATCTCCGAGTAAGACTGGACTATGGCTACTTCGGTAGGATGGCCGACGCGGAGTTTCAGTTTCCACATTCCCACATCAAAGCCGTGGAACGATCTGTGACATTCGTTCTTATTGTTATCTCTATCATGTTTCGGATCGTTTGAAAGGTCGATAAGTGACAACTGACCTTGATTGCCGAGTAACCATGCGACGGATCTATCAGTGACGGCGCCCAATCAGCAAATAGCACCCCTTTGGCGAGACGCCCGTCATGATCTCCCAAGTCATCAGGGGCGATTCGCTGGCAGACGTCCACTGCGATGGGCGAAGTAAGCGAGATTGCAAAGGAAATGATCCCCGGCGGCCGATCTGTTACTTCTTTCGGATTAGTGGCCACACTTCTGGTAAAGTAACTCGTAGGTAGGTGATAGTACCTGCATGAATGGCGTGCAGCGTTGCCACGATGGCGCACTTTAGTGCCGGTGGAATCATCTTCTGTGAGTTCTCCTCTCTTGATGCATTAGAGAAATTGACAACTGCATCTCTTCTCCATCCTTGCGGCCAGTTACCACCCTTTGGATGTGGAGAGAAGGAACCGACAGCATCAGAAATGCTCAGCAACAGACCCCAATGCGTGTTGCTAAAATCAACCGTGAAACAGCAATGAATCGATGATGTTTCCACCCGTCCTTGCGGATGTGACTTGCTAATCGGGGAAGCGCGCGCCGCCGTCTTGATTACCAAGAGTCCAGGCACGAAGCCGCCCAGGACTCGGTAGCTTTAGGAAATAGGGCCCAAGAGCAAGGTTCTGTAGCCGTAGAAACATGCAGTCAGGGGTTCAAGCTGCCAAAAGCAGGTAGGTAGCAGACAATTCAAGCGCCTTCGCGGGAGAAAAGAAACACCCGAGTCTTGCCCACAGATCTTGTCCGACACAAAAGAGTCAAGACAGTATGGTACATGTACTATCCGGCTATTGCAAAGGGAGATGGGATGGACGGAATGCATCCAGAGTCCATGCAATGTATTCAAGTTGTACCTCGCTAGTGAATCGTGACACTTTTCGTATTGGTGTGGATATGGGACTTGCAGTACTTGAATCTCTACATCCTAATTTGACACTCTTTTTTCTTTCCTCACCACCACCACCCAACTTCACTTCCACCCTCGTCCTCTTTACTCAACCAACGCGTGATAGAGTCTGAGACTCTTACGCATCTACGATCATTACTCGTCTCCTTCAAGCCTTTGTAGAGCCACATTCACTCGAAAACACAGTCCGGAGAGACTGACACTCTCTTTCTCCAACCTCACTCGGGATTTGAGATCTCGAATTCTAGCAATTCCAATTCGCTGATCATCTGCAACGGAATGCATATCACTGTCGTTAACACCCTAGTCCTAGGGCTCCTCTCAACCTTGGCAGCGCCAGCTACGGCTTTTTGGCGACTGCCGTGCAAAGTCCCCATCGTTTCCGAGCGCGCCGATCCGATTGTCAGTGCTGGGAAGGTGTCAAACCATGTCCACACCATTATGGGTGGCAATGGTTTTGGATTCACTATGGACTATGCTCAGGCTAGAGCTTCGACATGCTCCTCGTGCACTGTCACCAAGGATATGTCTAACTACTGGGTTCCATCTTTGTATTTCAAGGCGAAGAACGGTAGCTTCATTAGTGTGACGCAGAATGGTGGTGCTACGGTCTACTACGAGTAAGTCTCCACTTGTGTTGCTCTACCTCCATGTGCAAAATCCGATGATCTTCAAGGCAGCGTGTGGGATATACTGGCGAACCTCTCCTTGCCTTCCCTGAAGGGTTCCGCATGGTAGCTGGCAACCCGTTTGCTCGTAGCTACACTGGAGCTCTCGATGCTCAAGCTATCACCTACGCTTGTCTGAACTACGACGGCCCTCCTACCCCGGAGACGAATGGTTTTCCTACTACTAATTGCCCGAGCGGTCTTCGCTCACAAGTCTACTTCCCATCCTGCTGGGATGGCGTCAACCTCGATTCTCCAGACCACAAGTCTCACGTTGCGTACCCGACTAGCTACAATAACGGCGCATGCCCTAGCTCGCACCCTAAGCACTTGATCTCGATCTTTTATGAGGTCATCTGGAACGTCGGCGATTTTGCAAATGAATGGGACGGAAACACGCAACCTTTTGTCTGGTCTATGGGTGATCCGACTGGTTTCGGGTATCATGGTGACTTTGTAAGATCCACTTTCCCTCCTTCCTCCCTTTGTAGTAATCGTTGCCTAACATTTTCAGGTCAACGGTTGGGACGTTCCAACTCTTCAGAAGGCCGTCGACACATGTACTAGCCAGAGCGGTAAGGTCGAGGACTGCCCAGTATTTACACTTATTCCAGACGGGCAGGCCGAAGGCTGCAAGGTTCCACCCTCAATATCAGAGGAGGTGTTTGGTGCTCTAGACGCCCTCCCAGGTTGCAACCCTGTGCAAGCAGGCCCAGGTGCAGCGGTCCCGAAGAATGATTGCGGCGCTCCGAACACGATTGGTACGCCGGAGACGTACTTCACCGACTTGACCGTTTCGAAGAAATGGGAGTATGTTGGTTGCGGTACTGATAACATCGACGGCCGCATCCTGACCGGTGACACTGAGAGTGCCGATAAGATGACCGTTGAGACCTGCGTTGACTACTGCTCTGGCAAAGGCTTCTCTATTGCTGGCCTCGAGTATTCTACCCAGTGTTACTGCGGTAATACCATAGCGACAAAAGGCGCTCCGATTCCAGGTGTTATGGGTAACTGTGTGATGAAGTGCGGTGGCGATTCCGGAGAATATTGTGGTGGGTATGGAACTATCTCCCTTTACCAGAAGTGTGGAAGCACGTGCCAGAACACTCAATTCGGTGTCGTTGGCAACTCCACGACACCAGCCTCGACCGACTCTTCCCCTGCAGTGGCCCCGGGCAAGGCTCCAGGCAATGCTCTGGTATCATCTGCCGATTCCGCTGGTTCAAGTTCAAGTGCAGCTCCAACTGCTAGCTCTTCGGCGGCTCCTGCCAAGAACGATGGTGTTGCCTCCAAAGCCACAGCTGTGGCACCTATCGCCACAGCCACAGAATCTTCTTACTCCACACCTCCAGCTGGAGCCACGGAGATCCCATCTGGTACCAACCCAGGCGCGTCGGCATCATCTACCGTCTCAGGCGTAGCGTCCACCGCCGTTCCAACCGCCGAGTCCAACGTTACACTGCCATCCGGCTGGAGCGCCGCCGGCTGCTATAGCGACGCGCTGTCTCCTCGCTCTCTAAGCTTCTGGGCCTACTGGGGTGAAGACATCACTTCGTCCGGCTGCGCCAAGTACTGCGATAGCAAAGGCTACAAGTTCGCCGGCACCGAGAACAAGGGCCAGTGTTTCTGCGGCAACGAATTGATCAAGGCCGAGCCCAAGCCTAGCGCAGACTGCAACTTGTCGTGCCGTGGTAGCGACGCCGAAATCTGTGGTGGGCCTGCGCGGTTGAGCGTTTTCGTCAACTCGAACGGCAAGACCAAGAGATCGCATAGACACCGTCTCGCCCACGGAATCGGCATGTCCTCTTAGATTTCCTCCATCTTACTCACTGCTAGTGGCATACCTCTACTTCTACGGTGGCTCAGCTTCGAGCGTGTTTGGAAGCGTCGGATTCTTTCAATTCAAATTCAATCCAATTCAATTCAATTCAGGATGTGGCATTCGTCTTCTCTTCTTCATTTGTCTAAGATTTCTTCGATGTGGTCTTCATTGGCTACGACACTCGTTTGATACGATGTAGAATCTTCTCCTTGTCCGGCTGGATTGCTGGATCTGCTACATGATGTGATTGTGGCAGTGGCAGGATATGGTCCATAGATATTCCAGATCAGCTGTGATGATGGCTGTGGGGAATATGAAAAGTTCATGGCATCTGTTCTATGCGTGTGTTGAGGTGATGATTACCATCGACCATACGTTTCGTAGCTCGAGGTGTGTTCTTAAGGTTGATCACTGTTTTTCTAAGAGCCAAAGCGACAACCCACAATCTCTAGTCCCAGATCGAGTCTCCCCCTCCCAGTAAGACTGCACCACCTAAATGCAGAGCCAACAATAGTGGATACTGCCTCGCTACTAAGCTCGCACACCAGGGAGAGTCAACGTCCCGGTTTTGAACAGTGTAGATGGAATGGTAGGTGGGCAAGTATGCTAGGTTGTGGTTGTATGGTTGGGGAAAAAGAAGGGAGAGAGGGAGATGAGGTAGATGGGAGCCAGCTGGGGTGGGAGAGGGGACCGAGGAGAGGACTGGATGTTGGAAGGGGGGACTGCGCGAGACGGCTGAGAAAAGTTGTGGGGAGAGTAGCATGGCTGATCCATCCTGACATCGTAGCGGTGTCCGAAGACATCGTCAGGTCGGAGGGACGTCACCGTCCTTGGAGGAATCCGTGCTGGCTCCTGATACCCTCATACCCACCCTGAAAGACGTGATAGTATGCCTGATACATATGCGCGTCCGCAACGACTACATACCTCCCCTTGGACCATCACGCTGTGCGTCTCGTCCCACTAGGTGAACAAGGCTCCTTCGGCCGGTGGTATCGGTGTGGGCGAAGGCTGCGCATTAGGTAGAGTACAATGACAACGGGCCGGGGTCTCGACGAGCGGGGTTTCATTGCCGCCAATGCAAATCGTTCTCATATCGTGTATCGGTGCCGAAATCGCGCTGTGCTTGGGGTGGTTGTTATTGTTGTTGTCGCATTGGAGTTTGGCCTCGCGCCGACAGAGAAGTTTTCCGGGAAGTGTAGATCTATTGAAAGCTGCATTAGTTTGGTATTGATGTTGTGGGGTATTGTAATTGAGTCGCTGAGATGCGGATATGGGGTGGGGCTTGTGGTGCTGGCCGTCGATGTTAGCAGAAGGGGGTTATACATGGGCATACTTTCGCCGGGGTAGACTAGGTCTGGTAGAAGAAGAAGGAGAGTGTCAGTGCGTAAGTGGAAGGAGGGGAAAGCATACGGTATCAATGTGCGCTTGTGGGGAGGGAAGGTCAGGCGGAAGGAGACTGCATCAGGGTTGTCAAATGTTGTTGCAGACAGATGTTGCTTGGAACCGAGCAGTGCATGAGGATGATAGTGAAGACCAAGACCAAATTGACAAAGGATATTGCGATCAAGCCACAAGACAGAGGAAGCGGGTGTCTTAGATGACGCAAGCTGTCATACATGCATGAAGTGAAAGAGAGCGTTGAACAGAACATCAATTCATCCGGGCCGAAACCTGTAGAAAGTCTTGTCGAGCGTCGCATGTTGGGTTGTAGGTACTTGTATTGGATCGCTTCTATCCACTCGATGCAGAAAAGAATGCAGGAATTTGCGAAGCTTAGAGATGGAGTATCCTGGCCCTTGCTCCAGCATGCCTGGAGTCTGTTTTGAGCTTGACCCAGACTGTCCGTAGCACTTGGCGGAAGTATTGTAGCTCGAGGATGACAATATTAACATTGTCGCGGCAGTGGAGGTTGAATATGGCGCAACACTAGGTGCACAGACCATCAATCATCCTTGCGTCGCATAGCTGTCATCTTCGCGGCTCACGACGTCCAGACCTCGAGTTCGCAGATAATCCTTGCTTCGTGGGCTCAAGTGACCGCTGCATGAGCTGTTGATACTCTCCATGAATGGTTTTGTAGATCATGGTCTGGACGAAAGCTCGTTCGGGGAGAAAAAGACCTTCACGGAGGGGCTGAGGACATTCGATGCTTTCCGTAAGTGACAGATTGCATGACTTCAAGACCTGACTGTGTTCACTGATATTTCTTCTCGTATCACTCTTGCCTCGTTGATGCACTTCAGCCCTAATGATTGAAATCTACAGCGAAAACCAAACCTACATACTCCTTGCCCTCCCGCCGAGGCGGCCAAATCACCGCGCTTCTCCTCGCAACATGTCTCCTCCTAACCTTCTCCGAGCTTCGTCGATGGTGGCAAGGTCACCAAAGCCATCATTTCAGCGTGGAAAAAGGCGTCTCCCACGACCTGCAAATAAACCTCGACATTGTCGTTGCTATGAAATGTCAGGATCTCCACATCAACGTACAGGATGCGTCGGGAGATCGAATATTAGCAGGCAATATGCTGAAGAGAGATCCTACGGATTGGGAACAATGGGTTGATGCGAAGGGTGTGCATCGATTGCATAGCGAAGCGGCCTTGGAGATGGAGGAGGAACAGCACGTTCACGATGTTTTGGCGCAAGGGAAGAGAGGGAGGAAGTTCGGGAAAACGCCGAGGTTGAGGGGCCAGGGGAGAGCCTGTAGGGTTTATGGGAGCTTGGAGGGGAACAAGGTGCAGGGAGATTTCCATATCACAGCGAGAGGACATGGGTATATGGAGTTTGGGGAGCATTTAGATCATTCTGGTACGTCTTCATCTTCGTTTCTTTAGACGGTTGTTACGGCACGTCTCAAGCAGAATGAAAGCACTGGGCTGATAGAGGTGCTTCGCACAGCGTTTAATTTCTCTCACATCATCAACGAACTTTCCTTCGGTCCCTTCTACCCATCGCTCCTCAACCCTCTCGACCGAACCCTGGCCACAACCGTCAACCATTTCTTCAAATTCCAATACTACCTCTCCGTCGTGCCTACCATCTACACCCGAGACAGTATCTCCCCCACCCCCTCAAACACCATCTACACAAATCAATACGCTGTCACAGAGCAATCGCACATGGTCGGTGAACGAGCAATACCCGGCGTCTTCTTCAAATTCGACATCGAACCCATACTCTTGACCGTGGCGGAAGAAAGGGGAGGATTACTAGCGCTCATAGTGCGGTTGGTGAACGTAGTCAGTGGAGTGATAGTTGGTGGTGGATGGTGCTATCAGCTGAGCGTATGGGTGGGCGAAGTTTGGGGAAGGCGGAAGAAGAGGAAGAGCGAGGGCGTGTTGCACGGGAGACCGACGGTGGAAGATGCGGATGACGAATGAGGAAGGGCATGTCGCTATCTACTACAATGTTAAAATCGATACCATATGTGTCTAAGCCTTCTTTGCAATGACAGACACGAATGAGGATTGTGGAGCCAAGGTCTTCCCAATATGCACTTACATCTGTCCGGAGTCTTAGTACATCAGCCACACAGCGCACCCTTGCCTCTCTACTCAAGGCTCTTAGCTCTAGGTGAGGGTCTCCGGCTAAAGACAGTGAAATTCGGCGAGATTCCCACAACGCGCCGTGCACAAAAGTATCGTGCCTCGCGTCGTCGATCAAAAGTCATCATCATTGCTACACTTCACTGACTCAGTCAAAGATTACAAGACTATTAGGAATTCGCTCAATCAAGTTAAATCCCTCCATCCAAACCCCAATTCGACCAACCCGAACAACGCCGATAAGATACCCTACCCAGCAAGCACCCGATCCAAACAACCCCAGTGTCAAAGATACCCGTCTTGTCGGTAGCTAAGTAGCCCCAAGCAAGTACTCTGGATCAGGATAATGGTTGATCATCAATGGCACCCATCACGCAGTCTAACCCGACCCATCTCTGCGAGCAAATCTTCAGCTCCTCGATGCCCAGTCCTGTCATCCCAGCAGCTTGCGCCCTTCGCTTCACCCAGAGCTTCCTGACGTATACTCCCCGCCTTCAAGATTCGATAGTATCACAATCACCACCATGATCTCAACATGACGTCCCTTCTCTTCCCCTCCCGCGCCTATGTTCGATAACTCAAACAGGTCCGGAACACTGAAGCCCGCGCCTACTACAAGAGCGCGACCTTTGGGGTATGCGCTAAATGAAGGACACCGAAATCAGTCCGTTACTCAGGTTATCCCTCCGTTTCCTTCTTTGGTGCAGGGTTTGAGATATCTCGTCGTGGAAGATAAGTAACGGGTAGATGATAAATGGGCGAAGGGGGTGTGGTCATGCGCTAGGAATCTAACGTAGGCCTGAGGGAGCGGGACTTGTGAGCGAGAATGTGAGATAAGCCATCAAAAAGTCGTCTAGACGAGCTGAAAACGTTGAGAAAGTACTTGGGAATAGGTTTGAGTGTAGTGCGAAGGGCCTGGGGTTAAGAAAAGTAGGAGAGTAGTTGTAGATAAGCAAGATCAAAGGCCCTAGACGATGTCTGGCGTTCCTCAGAAGCAGTTGAACGGACAGACCGAGTAAAACGGGCATGGCTCGAGATGAAGTTGCTCGAAGTCCCCGGACGTAGTCAGAGGTGTCTTTTGATTGGCTTATCGTGACACTACTCAAACATCAAAGATCTCTCCTGCACCACCGCCACCCACCCTACTATCCACAATGTCCATCCTCCACCCCTCCCAATCCTTCAAGCCCCTCTTAATTTCTCTCACCCTCTCAACCCTCTTCCTCGCCTCCTCTTCTTGCGCTCGCCTGAAAGCTTCCTCATCAAAGCCGCCATCATCACCATCATCCAGTTCCAAGCTTCCCCTACCTCCGCCACCAGTGAACGCGCTGAATCCACTGCTCAACACATCCGAGAAGCTCTGACCTTTCGTTGCGGTGACACTCTGCCGCCGAAAGGAACTTGGTCCGCCACTAAGATCGACGTCATCAAACTTCGAACTGGGACTTGTCATCCCGTTCTCTTCGTTCTCCGGATCAAGTTCTTTCCTCTTATCTCGCCACACCCCTCTTCTGAGCTCGAATACATCGGTTTCTAATTCTCTGACCTTAGCTTCGAGTCTTTTCCGCTCCTCGTCTTCGAGCTCGTCGACGCCTTCATCATCCACACCTGAAGCCTCTGATTTCTTTCTTCGCTGGTGTTCGTCTCGCAGGCGTAAGTTTTCGTTCTCCATGCTTGCGAGGCGAGATCGTAGTTCGGCTGCCTCTTTCTCGAACCGATCTCTCTCCCGTGACCGAGCTTGGAATCTAGCATCAGACTCTTTGTGTAAGGTCGTCAGAGTAGATAGCTTCTTCTCGAGCGTCTCAACCCTCTTCATGGATTCTTCTGCGTTTTTCTTTGCTTCCTCTGTCTCTCGCCCAAGAGTCTGAATCTTGGTCTCAACAGACGTGCGCTCGCTGCCTTCCTTGACTGCCTTCTCACTGGCTCTGTCTAGGTTTTTCTTGACGTCTGCTAACTCGCGCTGAGCAGCTCCAGCGGCTCGTTCGGCTCGATCTAACTTGTCTTCCAGGGCGGAGATTTGTTCTGTATGCGAAGAGGAAGAGGATGTGTGTCTCTCGTGTTGCGTACGTAGGTTAGAGATTTCCAGTTCCATAGAATCAATGGTCGATGATTTCGAGTCAAGCTGTGCTTGTAGGTCTGAAGAAGAAGAAACGCCCGCTATACTGGGCGAGGAGGCGTGTCTTGACGGCTTCGGCGTTTGCGATTGTAGTTGGTAGTTTTGACGATTCAGAGATGCGACCTCGTTTCTCTGTTCCTATGGTTAATTCTCGATCGAACATGGCTGCACAATGTGACGGTAAAAGGACAAGTGGAAGGCCTACCAATCTGACAAGCTCTTCTTCCCTCTCTCCAGCCTTCTCTAGTCTTGCCCGAAGCTCGGCGGCCTCGCTGTTGGTTTCACGAGCCTCCTCGAGCTCTGCTTCCGTTTTCCTCCATCGTGCTTCGGCATCTTGGGACTGTTTTTCTAGTCGCTTGTTCTCCTTCTCTAACTCTTCAAGTCGCACAGCTTGTTTTCGGTAGATATCAGGTATGGTGTCTCCATCAGGGGTAAGCGGAGGCAATGTAGGAGACCTGAGATTGTTAGTGGTAGGAGATAATGGCCCTTGCCCTACCGAGGTGCGGCGAAATGATGATGATCGCATCTTGGATTGTAGGCTCAGAGAGGGTTGTCGATTGTGCGTTGGTTTGGGTGGTGTCTCCTCCTTCTCCTCGTGCTTGGTTTCTGCTTGCACTCCGTCGACTACCTTTTGTTCTGCTGGAGTCTCATTCTCGTCTTGGCCCTTCTCTCTCACCTTCGAGTCGGCCATCGCTTCTGCATCTTTCGCGTCTCTAGCCCTGTCCGCAACTGCGGAGGCTTCAGCATCGACATCGACCTGCTGACCCTTCTTCTTCCCACCAGCTTTCTTCTCTTTCTGTTTCTTCAACTGCTCGTACTAGTGTTAAGTCAGAACATTAGCACAGAATATTCAAACGCCATGCAGGAAGATCGACCCTTGCAACAGAGCTCCTGCAAAGCTACGGTTCCTTGAGAATAGCCTTTTGAGGGGGGCCATCAATACCCTTTTCTTTGCTGCCGCAAGCTTCTCAGGCCTCTCCTTCTGTTCTGTATCTGCCATCTTTAGGCTATGTGCGAGTATTGGCAATGAAGAGATTTGTTTGCGGACAACGGTGGAGAAGACAATCCTAGTGCTCCAAGGCGCGCGTGTTGACAGATCGACGGGACCTGCCGTGCCCCTGGGATCTCCGCTGCTAAAGAAGCGAACCTCATGCGGAATGACGTTACCTGAAGCTCCGCGTGGAGTACCTTAGCTATCGCAAAACTCCATATCGCGACTGCTAATTGTCTCTTTACGGTGGAAAGAGGAGGTTACCAACAGGAGGTACGGCTAACGTGTCTCTCTAAGAGTCCATGAACATCACACTGATAGCTAGCTCCAAGCTTCCAGGCCAGACAATGTCCACAGACCCCCCACCCGTAACGACGACTTACAGCTCCGTGACCGCCCACCTCACCGACACCACAACTGTTCCTTTACTCTCAACCTCGACCTCCAACTCCACCACTTCAGCACTAAACACTTTGACAATGACCTTTCTTGCCAGCCACGACTCTCTCTCCCGACTCGGCTACGGCGCACCTGTCCGTGTCACGACTACAACCAACGCTGGCCGACGGGTATTCCAGAGCTATATGGCGCCATCTTCAGGGGTGGAAGAGAATGAGGGTAGGACTGATGTGGAGGGGATAATCCCACCCCCTGCGCTTGTGTCTACAGTCATTGCACCTCAGAGAAGAGACATCGGGGAAACAATGAGAGCGAGTGCCGATCTCGAAAGTGTGGGTAGGATGGTGCAGGGAGAGTGGAGGAGAGACCAGATTGGCGAAGAAGAGGAAGATGAACGGGTTCAGCAGAACGGACAATGAAGCCTAGCGCGGAGGAACGATGTGGTGCATCGCAAATCGTGTCACCCCGCATCTGGACCAAAGTGAACCCTAAATCGTGCTGCAATACTGTTGTCATTATTGCTGGAACGTAGCAAACTGCATTAATGTGCCCGGCTTCCAGCCACTGTGATTACCATCCCGTCCATTCCACCGACTATCCCAAGTCGCTCTCACCGACGAGAGCTAGAACACCATCCGGCCGGCGCCTTCCATCCAGCCGGCGCCTTATCCTGGTATAGACAGAAGACAAATGAAAGACAGACAACTTGTATACAAAAAAGAAGTTGTACAGATGCGAATCGTAAGTCGCTCACACCGACCTCGAACGCCTGTAGCCTAAGGTCCAAGGAATTACCCGGTATGGATCACAATTACAGACGACCAGACGCCTCTCTCTCTGACTGGGAAACGCGACTTGAATGAAAGCGATGCTCGTGAGACAAACTCAAACCTCCATGGACTCTGCAATATCCTCACTGATGTCACGCACGGTACTCTTACTTCTGCTCCTTGCTCTTGCAAAATTATCCTCATCAGCACCGATCACATACCTCGGCTCATCCCCATCGTCCACAACCCCGTCAACGTCGACTTCATCGTCCCCCCAGCCTGCAACTTCATCCTCATCGTCTTCGCCCCATCCTCCACTGACATCTTCTACTCTATCGCCCAGCCAATATCTAGCTCTCTTGCTTGCACCCTGACCTGAGCTTCTGCTCCACTCCCCATCCGCGCTTCTCTTTGTTTTTACTGGGGTACGTTGCACAGGGCTATGGCTCATGATGCTTAGGCCGCGCAGATAAATGTAGCACACGCGCTTCCTTGCTTTGTTGAAGAAGAAGTAGTTGAAGCTCCAGATGGCGCCTTCCTCACCGTCATAGGGATCTTCTTCCGGAGAGTAGCAGTAGATACTGCACTCCTTCAGCGTCATCTCCTTATCAATCATTCTCCACATTCTTGGTCCCCAAGTTTGACTGCCTCCAGCAGTAGTCGGGCCAGTGGAGGTTGTAGTAGAAGACCAATGAGACGGCACGCTCAAAAAGGAGCTTGTATGACGCGGTTGAAGATTGTACAGAGTACTGTCCAACGTGTTCATCACAGCCTTCAAGCTTTTCTCGCGACGGAAGTCGGAAGGTCGAAGAAGGTGTGAGAAATCATAATCAGGATGACTCGCATTGAGCGTCGCGATCAAGTATGCGAACGTGCGTCGGCTCGATATCTGACTAAGCGGGCCAAAGGGGCTTGAGCGGGAAAGATTGAGAGACGCGGCAGCTGAGCTGGCGTGTGGAGGAGATAGAGAAGCGGAAAGTCGTAAAAGGCTTTCATACTGTGACTCCAATGAGCTTTCAATAGTCCTGTAGAGTTTCTTATCTCCACCTGCAGCTTTCGTAGTGTAGAGATCGCAGCCACCAATGACATGGCAGTCGGCCGTATCGAAGTTGAGCGCATTAGTAACGTCGTCAAAATCTCGAAGTGGAAGGTACTAGTCAGACGCAGTGTGAGCTTTGATCCGCATAGTAGAAGATCGCTTTGCGGTAATGAATACCAGAGGGTAGAAGCTGTCTGATGCGACATGACGGGGTCAGCTGGTAGACGAACCTTCATGGTGAGTTTCAATGGAGTGCCACTGAAATTTGGTTAGAACAGAAATCCTGAAGTACTTTGTCGAGCGAAGAACAGCGTTACTTTGGTGTGCTGAAAAGGAGACCCTCGAACACAAATGTTGCGGCAATCTGCGGCCCTCCAGAAAACACCCCTCAAGGAAACCGAGATGGCGAGTATTGTTATTAAGAGGTATCGTGAATGATGGAATGGTGATAGCCGGCGCCTCCGAAAGCGACGCTTCTTTGTGCTTTAGGTTTGCGATTGAGTGATACCTAGATGGCAAACGACGGAGGGCACTCTAGGCTGGCTGCGTAGAGTGTACTCTGTTTGAACGTACTGGCTAGACGTAAAACGTCTAGCAGGCGAGGTTATTGGGGGTGAATTGCGACATGATGGTGCTGGTTGATTGCAAGATGGAGATGAGAGGGGAAGTTGGTCGACGATGCGACCGTGAGGGCGATTGTGCACCTGATTGGCTGGTGGCGACTTGATTAGTCAGCACTTCCCGGTTGCGGCTGACGCCGATACAACCAGCCCGAGAACTGGACTAGAACGACATATACCACGTCTCTTTCGCAACATGTTCCTAACCTTCTTCTGATTTAGCGTAGGTGTCGACGAGTGTAAGGACTCAGACTAGGACACGCTGGAGTTCTGGAGAAGCAGGCAGGTGCGGTCGATGGTCCCCAGGCGTTAATGCTTCTCCTACTCCTGTACGAGAATACGGCCTCCGTTGCTGGTCCGAGATTTCAAGCAGTGAGGACAACAGATATTTTTCGTTAGCAGACACTTCAGAGAAGTAAGAACGCGAGCTTTTCACGGTGGGCCTCGTTCGCAATGTTCAGGATTGGTAAGGAGATTAGCCTCTCATAACAGACATTGAAGACGACGGGGTATATCCTTGATGCGCCTTGATCATACCCCACCCCTTGATTGCACAGAATGTAGATTGTAGCGACGCTGCTGTAACACAAACACTCTAGAATACCCCTGCGTCGCTGAGTTGACCTAGTGTATCGTTCAGAGCCTGTTCTTCGGAGAATAGAATGGTATTAGCGGGAGCTTGATAGAATATGTGCCTTCATGGTATGCCTCGTTTTGAACGCCGATGAACAACATGAGTAAGGATATAACAACGAAGAAACACCGACTCCGCTACATGATCTTTGTAACTCCATTATCCTGGACCTGGTGACCGGATATAGCAGTTAGTCATCGATGAGCGTGCTGAAGGATTAAGATTGCAGATCAAGAAACGTGAAATGTCCATTATCTCAGCAAAACAGCACCGTGACCTGCCAAAGCTTCCTCAGACCAGAGATATCAATCCCCGCTTACCTCCATATCCTCTAAACTGTCCTGCTGACTGATGCATCTCAACACGTTCTTCTTGCTGCTCTCCTGCATCTCTCCTGCCAGCAGCAGTTCATCCAGTATGAAATAGGCTTTTTGGAAGTTGAAGATGATGTCTAGCTCGCACACGTTTCCATAGTACTTGTCCATTTGTTCGACATACCGGTGAACGATCTCCAGTGTGATGAGCTCATTGTCGGTTGAAGAACACCCAGCAATGAAGAAAAGGGAGGCGTAACGTCGGTAGACGACTTTGCTGTCTGAAGAAAGCATTAGCACCCGTCAACGAAACCTCGGGAATCCATATACCCTTATACTCAAGGAAATTGCACATGCGTGTTCGACGTGATAGAACGAGTTGGGAGACATCCTTGATGATTTTGGCCTTTTCTTTGGGAGAGAGTGTTGTGAACCACTTTGCGAGACGCTGTTCTCGTAGTCAAAACACAGGAAGAGCATGGTGGGCCACGAGTCACATACAACTTTGCCTTGCCGCGAGAGCAAGATGAGGTAGCTAGCAACTATTAGTATGATCTTGAGCTGACTTAGGTTTTAAAGCTTACTTGATGGCCATCCTCAAGCTGTTGGACGCCTGGAGGTACAACTGTTGGTGGATTTGCCTTTGTTTTGGTGGGAGCAATTCTAACCGGCAATCTCCGAGCGCACCCAAGCACCACCACTGAACGAACATCGCTAAGTTAACGTGTAGAAGAGACGTGCCGTGAGCTCACCCTTCTATGGGTTTACTGAGGGATGAACTGTGGTAGAAGCCACTTCATACTCAATCTCTTTCACCTCACAACCGTTAATAGCCTTCATTGGTCAGGGCTCCACAATGACGAAGCTCATACTATCAACATCGTAAGACACTACTAACTGCCCGGCCACTTTCAGAAACTGACTGCATCTATTTAGAAATATCATGAATGGCGGTCCCTCGATCATGCGCCGTCCTACCGTGGAGAAGTCCAATACCGAGCTCACCAATTCCTTTAAAACGAACTTCACTATATCTCAGCAGGCATCGGCGGTGACTGTAAACGACGATGGTACCACTAATGGCATATCTGCCGCCGAAAACAGGCACCTTCCACGTTTATCCTCCTGGACAACTCGAAAAGACGACACCTTATATGTGCCATCTATAGACTTTTCCGTCTCCGGTCTTGCTGAGGAGAGGTCCCAATACGACATCACTGTGAAGCTCTTTTACTTACCCAATGTCCCGGCGTCGAGGCGGTGTAAACATACAGAGGAGGCAATATCGCTGGTACTCAAAGAACTCCATGTTCCTTCGATTGATCTGCTCATTGTTTCGTTCCCTGGTATATCGTTCGACGCCGATGACGAGGGCGAAGAATTGGAGGAGGATCTGGACGGTACTAGGGAAACAGAACAAACTGACAGTATGGCTGAGACGTGGCGGACTCTAGAAGCATTACACGCAAAGGGTACGATCGCGCAACTAGGGCTAGCAGAGTTTGGAAGCGAACGTTTACAAAGGTTTCTGCCGCGGACGAAGATCCGGCCATCAGTTGACCAGATCAATGTACGCGATTGCTGCGTGGTGCCAAAGTCGTTGATCTTGTATGCCAAGCAAGAGAAGATCGAGCTCCTAACGCATAATGACTGCACCGACATACTACCCAGGGGCACAGTACGGGAGCTACTGGGTCCGGGTCCCAAAGGTGCTAGTGTACTAGCTGGATCAGAAGGTGGAGCTGGACTGAGAGGCGACGTTGAGCCGCAATGGGTGGTGAAGTACACCGCTGTCGTCAGGAATAGGGGTGTGATAGAGAACAAGGGCTACTTTGCCGTAGCTGATTTGAAAGGCTAGCGGCAATGCTTCCGACTTGATGCCTACGGCGTTGCTGACGTCTAGCATCTGACGGACAGTATGGGACATATGTAGCATTGGAACGCGGCGTTCCGTGGCCTTGAAAGCAGAGCATGCCAATCTTTTCAAACCTTCTAGAGAAAACCTTTAAAGCCCAAGTTCCACTGCTTACGCTCAGAAACGCCATAGCTATGCTTTCGCTGGCTGTCGTCTGTAACCCTCCGCCAGTTGGCGCGTAAATCACCCGATCATACTTCTCTTTCGCCCTCTCATCCTAACCTCCTCTAATCTCTTCAACACCATTGCCGCTCCACTATAGCTTTCCGCGTAAGCCCTCAGCACCTCCTGAAACAGACCCTCTGCTCTTGGGTGCGTGCTCCCGAACGCTCGTTCTAGCACATACAGGTCTACCGCCTTGTCCTCATCCTGAGTATTCTGCGCTGAAAGTCCAAAGTCAATGAGTACTATGTCACCGTCAAGAGAAGGCCGGGGCGCTGAGGAGGTAGGAGTTCCATTGACCGTAATCGTTGGGTCCGCTGGCCTTAGCATGAGATTGCTCGTCGTAAGATCTCCATGTACGACGCCAATCTGATGCAGCTTGCCCACAGCTAGGCCAATCCTCTGCATCAGCGACCGCAGCTCGTCTTCTCTCTCAAGCCCTGCCTGTGCTCCCTCCTGATTTGCCTGCTCGCTGTCCGCCCAATCAATTTTCGGCTGTCCCTTCAACCAGTCATCCAACAACCCTCTGACAGTCTGGCCCTCCACCCATTCCATCATCATCCATCCCCCGCCATGACTACCTCCACCTCCTTCCCAATCCAACGCGTACACAGCCGGCACACTAACCCCTTCGCGTCGACATTTGGTCAGAACCCTCGCCTCACTCAAGATCCGATGTCTTGTCAGTCGTGCATCGAGGGTAGGATGCCGATACGATTTCGAAGGGCGGAATTTGAGCGCGCAAGGGGTGGACGGCGTAAGGAAGGTGGTGCGGTAGAGGAGGGCTTCGGCACCCTGTGTTATCAGCGTTGGTCTAGGTTCGCTGCGGAGGAAGTTTGTCGGAAGTGAAGGAGGGGTGGAGGCAGGGAGAGGTTTGGTGGTGATATTTGGTGGCTGTTGCGGAGTTGTCATTGCAGGGGGTTAATTGCCTGCAGATGTTGATGGCGAGTTGGTTCCGGGCTGGACGGAAAATGCCGAGCATGGAGGCCTTGAGTCAGAAGGGTCTCCGACATCGTGTATCCACTCCAATCAGACGGTCTTGGAGGTATGTCGCCTTCTTATCAAATCTTGAGAAGGGCGTCAGCGACGATGTGCAGGCCAGCGAATCCTTTCACGAGCGAGGCTCTCGTTGGACGCATTTGATTGAAGCGCCTATCATCCCTTCGCCGACCTTCAGACCAAGATCCTGGACCCTGCAGACCCCCTCACAGGCTTTGCCTCAAGTTAAGGTACTCATACGACGAAACATGTATAATGCTGACATCCCGTTGCATAACGTTTCGAATGCTGACAGCGTTTACAATAACGATCTGAAGGGGTCGGCGGGGTTGAGGGGATATGACTATAAGGCAGTTACATGGAAATAATAGGACTTTGTGACTGTCTATTCTATTAATCCATCCATCATGCACCACATAGTCGGTAATGCTGAAACTCCTTGCCTCCCCTCACTCATCTCTGCTTGTCAGTCTGTTTCTCATGGCTCAGCGGCAATATTTCTTCCTCAGCAAGAAGATCGTCGACCTGGTTAGGGTGTACAGGTATGCCGTAGCATATGTCGCTGTTTTTCTGCGAAACGTTATGCAGCGGAATATCGGCATTGCAAACGTTTCCTCGTACTCATACTCCACTCAAGCTGTCTTTCACCTGGGTACGTTGCTGAGTTCCAAGTTCCTTGATCTATGAAATTCTGCAACTCAGCTACCAGATTCCTACTTCAAATACAACGTTTCCATAATCTCGTCCCTTGAGTTCTTTGGCTTCTGCATATTCAGTGTTCTTGGTGTTCAACCGTTGTGGTTCCTTCACCACCTGCATCGACTTTATCATGATTATGCTCTTGTTGTTATTCTGGGTGGCCACTCCCGTACTCTCTCATACCTTGTATGATGCCTGGATCGGTGCCGATGCAGATTTGAACACAAGATCGATCAATTCAGGCTCATACTGCGTGAGTAGTGTCCCGAGCCTGTGGGCAAGACCCTGCTAAGATACTATGTTGTTAGTGTTCCCAATTAGAAGCCAAATTCGCCCACAAAGTCTCGTTCCCTGGCTCTGTGGTCTTCACCGATGAGCAAAATGGAACGAATGGCTACTGGGCACAGCAAGAAATCTCCGTCATTCCTGCTTGTAGGCTTACACCTGTTAGCGCGGAAGATGTCTCTGTTGCTGTTACAGAATTGTCACGCCTTCAATGCCTGTTTGCTGTCCGGAGTGGTGGCCACATGTGGTGGGCCGAATCAGCCAACATTCAGGATGGTGTTACTATTGACCTGAGCGCGATGAATCAAGTCAAAGTCTCCAAGAATCATACCATCACCTCTGTGGGGGGTGGTGCGCGATGGGAGGATGTGTACCTGAAACTCGATGCGATGAATCTCGCAGTATCCGGCGGGCGTGTCAATGATGTAGGGGTTGGAGGTCTTACTCTTGGAGGAAGGTCACACACTCTTTTAGAGTTGTCTTCAGGCTAACATAAAGCATCAGGTGGCAATTCTTTCTTTGCACCACGGTATCGATTTGTTTGCGATAATGTAGAGAACTTTGAGGTCTATTTACTCTCTCTGATATCATGAATATGCCACTATTTCTAATACTATCACAGATTGTACTTGCTTCTGGTCGGATTGTCAACGCAAATGCCTCGAACCATGCCGATCTACACAAAGCTCTGAAAGGAGGAGGCAACAATTTTGGTATCGTTACGCAGTTTGATCTGAAGACTTTCAAGCAGGGAAAACTCTGGGGAGGGGGGATACTCTATCCCTACACAAGTGCCAGTGCCACGAAGCATTTGCAGTTACTGCAAGACTTCAACACGGCTTCTGGGGCTGAAGTCGATTCATTTGCAACAGTTATAAACACGTACAGCTTCAATAATGGAAGCAGGCCCAGCTACATCTTCAATCAATACATGTACTCAAAGGCCCAAGCCTATCCTGATATACTTAAGAATTTTATAGATGTACAGCCGCAATTGTCTAATACCATGCGAATCACGAATCTAACGGATATCACCATTGAGGCTGGGACTGGTAAGTCAAAACCGTCCCTTGATCATACTCCAATTCCGGTCAATCTCTAACGTGTACTCATCGGGCATTCCGAATGGAGAACGGTAAGCTGCACTTCCTTGATGGCAATAATGAATGGGTCTCTATCCGCATCTTGGCTAATGTAGGATTCGTAGTTATCTCTTTGGCACAGCTACGTTTGCTAACAACGCTACACTGTTGGCACACGTCCTCTTTCTTGCTGAGGCAGCTTTCAAGATTCAGACCGTTGGAAATTTCTCAGCTGGCTTCACTCTCCAGCCTATATCAAAGTCCATCACGAGCAAAGCCGTTTCGAACGGAGGCAACTCTCTCGGTCTAAGCCCAGATGACAGTAATCTAATTTGTATGTCTCATTCTGCGTCAATTTACAATTCGAAACTCATCTTTTTATGACAGGGCTTGATCTTACTCTTATATGGTTTGAAGCTTCTGACGACGATGCCATAAACGCTGCAACCAAAAGTTTTCTCAAGCAGGCCGCCCGGTACACAAAGGCCCAGGGGCAGCACAAAGAGTTCCTCTACTCCAACTACGCTCTACCATCACAGGACCCTATCACCTCATATGGGCGGCCTAATCAGGAAAATTTGCGTGCGGTCTCGAAAATCTACGATCCGAAGCAGGTTTTTCAAAACCTAGTGCCAGGGGGTTTCAAACTGTATCGAAAAGACCCGATATGTTGTTGAGACAGGAGAAATGGGAAGGAAAGTCTCTTACGACCATACAGCACTCATTGGGGATCCCTTGGAGAATGAGGATTGTCAGGGCGGAATACTGGGTGTCTCACCCCCGTTGGGTTAGCTTCTTATACGTATTCTAATCATCTTGAATCCCTACCTACGGCCGTGGTGAACGGTTACAGCAGTTTCTGTTGGCATCAACGGGGGCATAGAGGCAGAATCTCGCAATAAGCATGATCCCGCTAAGGTTGTTTAAGGCTTTGGCGCGTACGAGTCGGTCGATGATCGCAACTAGTCGATTTTATCTATTTTAAATGCCTGATTGAACGCTTTCCAAAGATTGCCGGAGTAATGATACACCCCATCAGTGATTAGGCTACTCCTTGCCTTCCCTTCCACCTCCGAACCCGTCTCCTCAGATCCCCTTCACTCTGCTGCATAGGGTTCAATCTCCGATCCCTAACCATGCTTCTGTAGTCCTCCCCGTACGTCGCCACCAGGTTCTCTATCCATTCCTCTTCCCGCTGACTCTGTTGCCTGGGCTTCTTCTTTGCTTCCAATGAGGCCTCCTCTTCAAGCTCTCTGACGATACCGGTCGGTGCATGGGAACTAACGTAGGCGACAATCACATCGGGCTCACTATCGGAGAGCTCATTCAGGGCGTCGTTTAGTGGATTTTCCATCTTCCTACTCTCGGGACGTATGACGCGAAGTATGGCGCCGGTACTGGGATCGCGCTCGATGCGGGCTTCAGTGGGTATCAGAGTTGTAGGCAGTTTCGATTTGATGGAAAACGCATCTTTCTGTGGGGCGCTGGCGGCGAAAGAGGACACGACGGATGAAGAAGGCTTCTCCGTGCCGCCGGTGGAAGCGTTGAGTTTTGAAGTCAGGCCAAGGCGGCGATAATTCTGGGAGAGCGTGAGGGATTGATCCCTGAGAACACATCAGACTCAGGCGAATTAGAGACAAACATAAAAGCTCGATGGGATGCAAGTAGATACGTAGGTGAGACCGAGACGGTAAAGTTCTCAGTAGAGATATTCGATGCGGGAAACCTACCAGTTCGCTGAAACAGTCGCATTGCCTCGTACATTGACCTTCTTTGATTTCGACTTGTGTTTGACTTTTGGGAATGAAGAGCGATTCTTTTTCTTCTGCAGTTCCCGTCCCATACTTGACTTCGGACTGGAAAGTTTTCAACCTTTTTCGCGTTTGCATGAAATCTTGGCGAATTTGCTTGTCTGATGGGGTTGAACTAGCGCGAACGCTATCATGGACCCCTGATTGTATCGATCCCGCTGCTCTTGAGCTCATTCGCACTACGAATTGCTCAGACCGGCGATAGAACGGTCATGATGTCGCTCTTTCAATTGCCACCCTCGAGGCGCGGGCGGCTTATGCTATTCATATTGCTGTGCTCCTTTGCCCTGCAATCTCACGCTGTTGTGCTCGAGAAAGGAGATGCTTCCATTGGACAGCTCACTGTGCCCGAGATCGAGGACAAGCTTCAGGTAATGAACATCAATCATTTTTAGCGGACATCCCAATATATGCGAATCCCAATGACCTACGATGCCACTGCTGAACGCTTCCCCAGGAATGCCCTCTCGTCCAATCCCTCAATTATCACAAGCTAGCAACAACTCCTCCAACCTCCTCGATTACCTCGCGCGTGTTCTCCGTACTCTTTCCCGGAACACCCGCTGTCAATGCGCTGCTAGCGACCCTCTACATCTCCGGGCCACCTAGTAAGGAACTCCGATTGACATTCTATGAACACAGGATCCTAATTGATGCGGCACAGATTTCCTCCTAGCCCTTTGCCCTCCAAACATTGACCCTTCCTCCCTCTCTGTAATGGTGGCTTTTGCTGTGGGTGGTCTATTGGGCGATACCCTCTTCCATCTCCTCCCTGAGATATTCCTTGGCGAAGACTCGCCTGAGAATGTCCGCTTTGTACTCGTCGAGCCCAACAAGAACCTTCTGCTCGGCGTGGCTATCATGGTTGGTTTCGTAACGTTCGTAGCGATGGACAAAGGATTAAGGATAGCCACTGGTGGTGAAGGAGGTCATGACCATAGTCATAGCCATGCAAACGGCACGGCAAAGGGCGGAGAGAAAGCTGCTACAAGCGCTAAAGCAAGCGGCACTGACAATTCTCCTTCGAATGGCGAGCTCAAGTCTCGGAAACCCCTCACAAAACCCGACGGGACTGCTAGCGCGCAAGATCATCCAGAGAAGGAGATATCCCCTTCAGTCAAACTCGGCGGCTACCTCAATCTGATCGCGGACTTCACACACAACATTACCGACGGTCTCGCTCTCTCTTCATCCTTCTACGCTTCCCCGACTATCGGCGCTACGACCACAGTTGCAGTCTTTTTCCATGAGATACCTCATGAAGTCGGCGATTTTGCTTTGCTGATTCAGAGTGGATTTAGCAAGAGGAAAGCTATGGGCGCGCAATTTGTTACGGCAGTAGGGGCTTTCTTAGGGACAGCGATCGGTATTGCGGTGCAGGAGTTTGGAGGAAGTGCGAACGAGACAGGGGTGGGAGGAGGTAGAACTGCAGGACTACTGGGGACGAGCTTGAGCTGGGGAGATATGCTGCTGCCATTCACGGCAGGGACGTTCTTGTATGTGGGCACTGTGGCGGTGATACCAGAACTCCTGGAGACGGGTCCGAACAAAGGGTTGGAGTTGAGGAAAACATTGACGCAATTTGCGGCGATGGCTGCTGGTGCGGGCATCATGCTAGCGTAAGCTTCTCTCCCTACGTTGGTGCTTTCTACTAAGTTGAACTTTCTGCTGACCTTTGGTGCAGCATATCGTGGACATGAGAACGTCTTAGACACTGCGTCGACTTTTGCCATAGATGAGATCATAGAGCATACCATCCTGGGTCTTGAAACTCTACATCAACGCATAATTTACGTACGGTCTGATGCTAAATGTACGATTTTGGCCCAGCTTCTTTCTTTTCAATCTTACCCGCTCTCCTTGATGACTTGCTCAAGCGCCTTGACATACTCCGGTACCTCCTTCGCCCCCTGGAGCGTGAAATCCCTCCGCTTCCCCTCAATCACGATATACGGCACCGCATCAATCCCATTACCCGCCTGCTCGCGAATCAGCATCTTAACATCCTGCAGCCCTTCATACTCGTCCTCGATAAGCGCTTTCGCATCAGCCTCAGGAATGCCGGCCGCCGCTGTCGCTTTCAGAAGGGTAGCTTCCGACGAGGGATGTTGCTCGTTCTCGAAATATTGCGAGTACAGCGCTATCACACCCCATCAGCCATCTCCTCGCCCCCAACTTCCCTCTCCCCTTGTCTCATCAAAGCGCAAAGAAAAAGCAGTTTACCTACAGTTAACAATCTTATCCGCAACATCCGCCCCGCTCTCCTCCTGATAATGCTGAATCACCCGATGCGCATCCAGCGTATTCGCCACCGTGCCCCCGAACTTGTATTCAATCCCCGCCGACTTCCCGTACGCGGACATCAGCGTGGTGTACATGTTCATTTTTTCGTCCGAGTCGCCGTATTTGGATCTTTTGTACCAGGCGTATTTGTCTTCGCCGGCCTTGGAGGCTTCGGGGTAGAGTTGGTGGGGGAGGTATTTCACGGTGAAGGTTACGGGCGGTGAGGTGTTGCGGACGAGGCGGAGGGCTGAACGGTGGGGCGGGGGTTAGTAAGGGGGTTGGTGAGGGAAGGGGGATTGAGGGATGGTGTGATTGCATGTTGTTAGAATGTAGAGGAATGAGGAGACTTCAATCGGTGGGAAAGGAGTATAAAAGTAAAGATGTGAAGAGACTTCTATTTGTAGGAAAATAATGCAAAAGTAACAACAAACGGCCTCAAGAGAGCCGGAAAGCTTGAGGGCGTATGCACAAGCTGTTTTCTCGCAACAAATATGTAAACATTAGGGCACAAGCGCGAGCTACAAAGAAAGGTGGCGATACACCACGAGAAAGTAGTGCAGCTAACCTTCATCAAGTCTGCCAGCGACATAAGAGACAGTGTCAGTATGTCATGCACGTGATCATACGGCGCCAGGACGAAAAAGTGACCTTTTCTTTGCTAAGTATGTCCTGTGCACATGTGGTATCAGGGCTAGTTCAGCCGCGGCAAAGCCGCATGTGTGGACAAATCGCGTGGGGTTATAATGAATATGGTATCACATACCAGGGACAGATCGTGTCCAAGGTGAAGGAAATCTGAGACTCGTAGCCCATCGTTTTGAGATACTGGATTGCGTGGCACGGGAGGGCGGATGTCGGGTGCGCAAAGGCAGGGAAGTGGCAGAAATAGGGACTTGTAAATGAAGACGTCGATGCCGATGTCTGGACTGAAGTCTTCAAGGATCTCCGATTAAGCGGTCCAAGGGATCGTGATGAGGTTGCTCATAGGGTCCATTTGGCAAGGGAAAATGACATCATTCACTTGGAATGATCTGTGTCACCCCCGCCACTACATATAATGTGGGGAATGCACGAGCGCGCAGATCAAGAGAAGGACGTGGACCAAAATAGCAGTGCTTGCTGCAGGCGCTAGACTAATTGTAATAACAACTTTCGGGCGGGCAGTAACCGGCTATATCGACACTGGAGAACTTGACTGTAAACAATTTGAAGCACTTGTAATCAGGTCGCAATTGAATAGTCTACAGTACAATGGGTAAACCAATTGACCTTTACACTTGATGTGACATCTGTGTTGTGATGATATGGTAGCTTGTGTATGTAATGTTAGTGATATGTATGAAGAACCCCATATCATTGTTTAGATCTACAACAGCGAATTCAAAAGATGACATGCTTACAAATGCCAAGTCCTGCCCGCCTGAAAACTAAGTGATATACCTCGCACGGCATCGAGAACAGGGACTTGACTTCCACATTCGGTTGCGTCATTCCATTGAGCTTTCGTTTCGGAAATACGAGAGATTCGCAAGCAGGGTCAGGAACGGCGCTCCCGCTTTGTCGCTTAGAGCAATGTTTAAAGGTCCCCCGCCACCATCTTTGCCCCGCTGCTCCAACCCCCGTCAATCATTGATAAAAGTATTGCCTGAGCACTCTCGTTCATAACGCTCGTCTCAACTGCTACTACAACTGGTTCACCGTACATTTCCACAAAGAACGACGTCAACATGAAGACTTTAACTGTCGCTACCATCCTCTCGGCTTCTGCTGCCCTCGTCGGAGCGCAAGCTACCTTGTAAGCTCTCCGCAATGCTCTGACCATCCAAGCTTTCAACCCTTTATTCGTAATAGGCTAACCTATCGTCTTTACAAAGCAATGCAACCTCAGGCACTTTCGTCTGTACACCAGGTGGCGGAGCTTACTGTGCTGGCGACTCGCTCTCTACCAACATCATCATTCGATGCAACGGTAACGTCGGCCAGCCTGGTAACTGCAATGACAAGTAAGTGTAATCACCACATCAATTCCGACTCTCAATGTCCTGAACTTAACTAATGCTCTCAACAGTCTTGCTGGCATTCCTCCTGTGGGTGTGAAGGCTTTTGCCCCATGTCTGCTTCTTCCCTAAACCTGCTTGATTTACATCTCTGACACTTGGATAGGTTACCAATCCTCTCCCAATGCTGGTGACGCCGCGTGCTCCTACAACGGAACTGTCTACCCCGACAATGGTAGCCCTTTCCAAGTCCCGACCAACTCCGCCTCTCCCTCGTCCGGCACAGCTCTTCCTAGCGGCACCGGTGTTGCTCCCGTCTACCCAACTGGTAACACTACCACCGTTGTCGTTGGTCCAACCGGCACTGGTGCGCCGTCTCCAAGCGGCACAAGCACAGGCGCACCGATCTTCTCAGGTGCAGCTGTTGCGAACAAAGCTGGCAGCGCGTTGGCTGTCGTTGGTCTTGCAGCTGCAGCGTTCTTGTAGGTGGAATATCGACACGAAAAGTATATGCAATAGGTCCTTAATCAGCATCTGAACACGGGAAGGCTTCCTTCGTTGGCGTCTAAAGGATGGGGTCTTGATTTAGATCACCCATTTGGCGTCGTCTGGCGCTTTCGAAAAATGCTCCACATATATCTTCTACGAGCTTTGATGGCAACGATAATACGTAATGGCTGGATATGGCTTGAAGAAACTAGTCGACGATGAATAGCTAGCTTCGCGATAGATAGCTTTGATGCTTGGAATAAATGAATGCAAAGACACCTGAATATATCCCATGCAATATCTCTCACATCTAGATTCTTCTGCTCTTAGTGCTGACTTCAAGGACTTCGTAAATCGTTTAGGAAACGCTCTAGATGCTCCTCTCACTAAGCTAGATGCTTCATCGACACTAAACGTATGGAGATCATTCCATCTTCACGTCTATACTCTGGTCCCTTTAAGTATGCATAAAGAGCATGACTGGAGTATTGGTCCTAAGCGCCTAGTCTCCCCACGCTTAGTACTGCTAAGACCTTACTGCTCTTGTGTAGGAAGACGGACGTGCTATTTGTCAAACGTAGTATTGGACAGCTTCGTGAAGCATGAAGGTGGAGCCGACGTCATCATGCTGAGCCTCGCCATCAAGCGGATGCTAATCGTCAGCATATTGTGATATGGATTTGCGCTTCAATGCGTTTTCTTTGTCCTGATAGACGAAGTTTGGTGTACCAACACCTGCCTCTTCAGTAATCCTCTGTGATCGTTGTTCAAATAAGGCAGAGAATAGAATTAAGAAGAGTCGGGTAGTCATGCTTGATGAACTTAAGTGCGTTATCATACACGCCTGGAGTATACTATGTACATAATTCCGTCCCCAGAACTGCTGACACAAATCTTGTAATTCTCCTCGTTACGTTCGTACCATCCTAAGTCCCTCCTTCCCTGTCGGCGCATCACCTCTCTTAAACATAGCTGCGATCAAAATTAGCCTCTGGTCTCCTAATGCATGATAATATAGAGCGGTATCGCACCATCAGCTTCCTCCCATGCCCTCCCCGCACCAAAACCCAATCCCACCCACGCGGGCCATGCTCTTCGCTTGAACAGGAGAACGGAGAAAACGACTCCAAAGGAGAGACCGAGCGAGGAGCGGATGAGGAGCGAGGATACGGCGTGATCCCACTGCAAGGTAAGGCAGAGAGGTCAGCTAGGGCTCTCCAACCGCAGGGGGAAAGTACCGATGCGCTCGGCCCGACTCGGAGTGACAGTTTTAACGCGAAGCCTCAAAACTCTCTATAGGATGCAGCGGTGACAATGAGTTAAGTTGTACTGTACGTACCTTCTCATTGAGTAGCGCTTCACTGGCGGGCTTGCTTGACCGCAAAACCGGCGCCGAGGGGGTTACTGGAGGTGTGTCGGCCATGACTGAATAAACCTGTGAACGCAACCAGCATTAGATCCAATCGCAATGCGTCAATTCAACCGAGTCGCAGACCTGCGCGTAGAGCCTCCAATATCAGGACAGTGGAGGTGAATTGGGTACGATATCTCTCGTGTTGTTGAAGCTCCTTCAGACGTCAGGCTTGGATGTTCGGATAAATTAGCTTCGGCCAATCAAAACGCGGCAACTTTTTTGTTCAAAGCAAGACGACACCCATTCTTCCTCACTTGAATGCCAGAATGGCGCACATTGCACCGGTGAGCTTATGTCTTTGACTCGCATGATAGCTCTCCTATGTAAAAACTGGCGGACTGACTATCATAGGTGCAGTCTGGCCGGACCGCCCACCAAGCTCTCATTGAGCTGGAAAGAAGCCATGAGCCTTTCTCGCAACAGCTAGGAGAGGCTGCACAGATACTCGGAATCGACTTGAATGACTCGCCATCGTCTTTACGTGACGGGCCCGAGGAGTCAGTAGGAAGAGAGGTAGTGTTCAGCGGGAAAGAAGAATGGGTTCTACGGTGGCTCTTGAAGAGATTGGAAGAGCAAGGCAATGGCGCACGGCTGGATCCACGAGCGTGGCTTCTGATGAGACGACTCGTCGAGCGAATACCAGTGGTAAATGCGGCCAGATTACTGAACGCCCACAATCTCTTGCAAACGCTGGAACAGAGCCTCAAGGATGGGCTTGCCCAAGCTCAGGCTTTTCAACATGGACAGGCTGCATCACCCACTAGTGACCCCAAAGGGCCCAGTGACATATCTGATGCATCGGGGTCTAGCTCTACCCTAGTCGGCAACTCCACGCCTGGCTCCATGAAGCAGTCAAGGAAGCGAAAAAGGCCAGGTGCTTCAATAGAAGAAATCATCCCTACAAGTTCACCAAGCGGCTGTGGTTATGCAGTAGGAACGCTGTTCTGCTCTTTGTTCGACGTATTGAGCCAGCTCGTTCACATGTCCGCGAAATCCAGCGACGAAGAAAGTGACTTTGCCGGTCAATACATGACAGCAGTACTAAGGGCTGACCCTGATCGGGCAGCATGCATCCTTGGAAGTGCCTTCCGCGCGGCTGAATTTCTCGTGCATATTGATAAGCTTTCTGATCCGGCAATATCTCAGACTGGAGCATCAGCTGTAGCGTCATTTGTCACTATATGGGAGTACCGATCTGTTAGTGCAGACGGTCTGTATGGTCGAGCCAGTAATGTAAGGATCACCAACGATGGGAGCAGAAGAAAGTACTGACAAAAGCACCACAGGAAGCTTTCTCGTCACATTGCCTGGTTCCGGCTCTTGTCTTGTTGTCAAAATGTCGCGAGTATCAGCATAAGTACCCTGTGGTGAATCCCACTGTCACTATCCTCGACCAGCTTCTAGCCCTTCACGTCGTACTACCATCGCGGAGTAACTTTCTTGCAATGAGACAGGAGGGAGCCTCCAAGGCCAGCTTGGACAGCATCCCACCCAGTGCTCATATGCCACTGGTCCTCCTAGACTCTTTGCGGTCAATTGATGATGAATTTACCCCTACCAGTATACCAACCGCTGGAAGGAATCTTGACAAGAGAGTGCTCTCTACCATTCCTTTGCTTTTTGACATTGCTATTCGATGCCTACCAAGGGATACCCAAAGAAAGAGGATAACAGAAGCTCCATGGTTAGAAGCGATCTTCCTGTATCTCACAAACCGGTTAGGCTTGCCGATATTTTCGGAAACTGCTGTCTCTGTGAACCAGCAGTCTCTTGAGATCTTAGAGCAAATGCTGCAGACGGCAATCGATAAGGATGTTTCCCTGGACACTGCTATCTTAAGGAATATAGTCACACGTTTCTCCGGCATCTTAAAGAGTGGGCAAGACAGTTGTCAATGGACGCTGATTGCCAAGACGCTTAAGCTTGATGCTAATGTTTTTCTAATACCGACTGATGTGAACGCTAACCCTAACGGGTCTTCGTCGTCAGCAGATGGTTTATTGGGTACGCTGTTCTCGCAGATCACGACAGCTGGGTGCAGGCTTCTACCCAAGCTTTCGGACGACTACAATCTCATTAGATCTTCCATTGTTCTCCCTCTACTCCGAGAGTTTGCTAAAGCACGAGATCTGAGCGGCTTTCTCCGACACTGGCAAGACGAGCTCATGGCTCGGGAAGAATCCCGCTCTACGTCGGAAGATGAGCTGCCAGATTCTGCAACGCCCAGGCATCTATCTATTTGGGAAGATGTGGATTTGAGCAATGGGCTGAGGAGTCTCTTGGAAAGCTCACTGACAGCGGGACAGATCGACAAAGCGCTTTCCTCAGCCTTGCCAAATCTTGAGACCTTTTTACATTCTGGTTCAGAAAATTTCCCAGGGGCCTACGCTAGTTTGATCGTCTTAGACGCCATTCTACGAGCAGTGCAGCAAGAGGAAACTACAGACTCAGTATTTGCAACAGTCCAATCAATTAGCCAAGCTGTTACACGGCTTCTATCTCCAAGCATAAATTGGCCAAACAAACACCGATGGCGGCTTTGGCGAATTGCAACGCTGATCAACCTACACTGGCCGCAAGCATGGTCAACCACCAGGCAGGGTCACGTCGAAGACACGAGTAGGTATGGCTTTCCGCACAGTATGTGGGCTCTAAAGGTAATCGGTGGCGTCGTTTCGAGCGGATCGGGGCTTGATACCATGTCATGGGGCTTCGAAGGGTATCTCGAAGTTCTAGAGGCATTTCAATTTATCTTAAGTTGTACGTTTGTCAAAACAAGGGAACGCAGTGTACCGTCGTGGTTCTCGGAGGCTGTCAACAAAACCATCGAAGCCATCATCCCACTTCTGGAATATGCCATAACCGGGGCACGAGACGATGGCAAAGCTCCAAAGTTTCAGTGGGATGGTAGACCAGAGTCTGTGACATCTTGGGAAACCTTCATCGTTGCTCTTGCAACAACGATGCTACGTTTCCCACAATTCCTAAAGTGAGGCTTCCTGATGCAAGGGAATGAGTCATCCCATTGATATCGCCATTAGGTACACCATAGCGGAGACCCGCCTTAATGTTTTGCACAACCTGTACCGGTTGGCCCACTGGCAAGACTCGGTTTCAAAGGAAAATGGCAAAGAGCTGTACAGAACACCCTTCGTCCGCGTGTGGGAAGGGCTATTGGAATACGAAGACATCCTAAATGATCCAATAGTACTAGGTAAGATCTGAACTATTCACAGATCATACACGGTTGTGGTAGCTGAGTTCTGGATGCAGGCGATTTCCTTGAGATACAAATTGGAGGTCTTAATCCTGAGGATGGGCGAACAACTTCCATTCAGGGGCTCGATAGGTCGCCGGACTTCGCTGTCCGGGTACTGTTGAACATACCTCTCACAATACTTCGACGTCAACATAGAGAGAAAATTCTGAACATTGTGCTTCAAAGATGCTTAGGCTTTCACCCTACATCAGTCTCCTCGCCACTGGCAGTTCACACGGCCCTAATGGCTCGGCTCATGGAGGTTCCGAACGCCTCTGCCAGATTAGCCACTGATCCAGCAGCTCTTTGGGACTTGGCATGTGCCTTTAACCAGGATTGCTCCGGCTTTGATGCAGAGGGGTTAAACGTATTCGAAAAGCTTCTGAGGCTTACGTTGACACATTTGATCACAACCAAAGACCAAGATCGAAGCCGCAACTATCTCCAGACTTTCCATGCGCGGTTGATTAACTCTCTAACTGAGGTTCGCTCAACACCTGACAAGCGCGGCGCGCAACGTTTCGTGAAAGCTTCTCTCTCGATGTTCTGGCTTCACCGCGAGAGTCTTCCCAAGCCGCTGAAGGAGAAAGAAATCATGAGGCTGCGCCGGATATACCTTGGCTGTCTAATATCGGATCTTATGAACATTGGCGAAAGCCAAACAGGCCACGTGCACAAGCCCTCAATAATCAGCATGCTTGCAACACTGGACAGCATGCTTGAGTACGAGGATCTTCTCAGGAGTGATGAAAGGAGGCCCGCAAGTGAGTCAAACTTTGTGATTGCTCCGTCTGCAGACCTGCTGACTTGCCAGTCAATTCTACCTTGTTCGCCATCCTGACAGCGACCATGCCGGCCCCAGATATTGCCAATGATACATTGTCTGGTCAATCAGTGACAGCTGATCGTGTCACTTCCCAAGCATTGATCTCGATATACACACTTGTCATCTATACGCAAGAAAAGCGTGGCACGAGCTCCATGCACCTGCAACTACTGCTGAAGTTGCTTCGGCTTAGTGCGTACTATTTCGTCCTCAAGATTCCACGCCGCTAATATTCTCAGCAGCCACATTCGAACACCAGCAGACTTTGCTAGTCACATTTCGAGACAATGTTACTGCACTAAGCCCAGAGAGCAGATTGGATCTACTCTCCGAATTTGAAGGACAAGGACTGGAAACAGGAGCGGATTCCGACCAACTGCGTCTGCTGGCTGTGACGATTTCTACGATTGAAGATCCGGGGAAACATCCTTCAGAGTCTACAAGGGCCGTCTCAAATATCCTCATCAAACTCAGCGGCCGCCTCTGGCTTACTGCCGATTACCGACAATTCTGTCTCATCGCACAGTGCATGGGCTTGATAATGCGGCAAAAGCCTTGGTCCATGACCCAATGGGGCATCGACACTGCAGTGAGCGCGATTACTTTGACAGTGTCTCCTTCCGGACCTCAACTTGCTCCGCAGCATGCTGGCCCTGTTTACCAGCATCTATGTGGACTTATGGGTTCAATACTGGCGGTCCATCGGACAAAGCTTGGTGGACGGTATCACCTTATCATCCCTCTCTTGCAGGGCATGCTTCGTTGTCTCTTTACGCCGGACGTCAGGAGAGCCAGATCTGCAAAGACAATAAGTCTTCCTCCTTGGCTTTCCGGGAAGGGGACTAAGTTGGACGCCTCGAGTGCAGCCGTATATGCTCGGCTTCTCACCACCATCTGCGAACCCACCGTTTCTTCAGTGACCAGTTCGAAGAACCGATCACGACAGGACCTCAACGACGAAACGAAAAAAGTCAGGGCAACCGCTGGACAGTATCTGCCTTACTTGATCATGGAGTACTCCCAATGCCAGCTAAATGCTCGTATTCCTCCGGTGGTGAAGGCGGCGCTGATGCCAGGACTCTATGCGGTGTTCGATGTCATGTCGCAGGAGACTATGCGTACGCTCAATGCTGCTATGGATTCTTCAAGCCGGGCGATCTTCAAGGCTTTGTATGATGACTACAGACGGTTTGGGAAGCGAGACCAAGCATGATTTATGGTAGGTACAAACACCTCAGCATGAATGCCAACGGGTTTTCAAACATTGGCATTCGGACGCCCTATCGCCCGATTAGTCGATGAATCGTGTCAGCGGCCTGGATCTGACACCATAGATAAGGGCTTAGTCGTCATTGGATCACTGCGATAAGAGTTCAAACCTTGCGATTTTCGCTAGTCGATAAGGAAACCACACCATGAAAGCGAATAGGACCGAATACCACAGATCTTTTCTTTTCTGGCCTAAGGTACAATCACACAAATAGTCCTTCGATTCCTTGGCTACATGTACGTGTGGTAGTGGTACAGCCCGTGGGGAAATGCCACGCTGGCTCCCGCCAATGCTACCGATCGACGGAAAGCTAGCGCTTCTAGAACTCTACCTTACCGATGCTACTCTACTCTCGAAGAATGCAAGATAACATCTCACTCATACTGTACCCGGTACTCGGCGTGAAGCGATACAAGTGAAAAGATTGCGCATGCACAGTGTGGGATCGTTTATCGCGGGGTCATCGCATGGTCGAGCTGTGCCATGTATATATTTGATGCAGAATTCCACGCGTGATGTAGCTGCACAGGGAGGTTGGACCGAATTGTCAGTAGAGATACCTTGAGAGATTTTGTGTTTCTCTCCAGAACTCCATTGACCCAGCTGGTCTACACCTTTATCTCAGGACCTTCTGGCGCCTCACGCGACCATCTTCCAATCGTCCTAAACGGAGCCGCACTTTGAACACCCAACTTTGCAATCAACCAGAGGATAGGGCATGGAAAGCTGCGCGCCGGAGAGTTCCGCACGTCGCCAAGGTCAAGGGAAAAGTACGAACATCGAAGATGGCGCATTACGTAGACAAGCTCGCGGTCTCGAGCGAGCCGGGCTTGACAAACGCGCAACTGATGTTAACGAATTATGATTTGAAGCCTGGTATGCCTTATAACTCTTGAGAAAGACCTCTTAATACTAACATCCACGTTACAGTCGAACCTGAACGCCGTCAATGGGGTGCTTGGAATTTCGTGGGGTTTTGGATTGCGGACAGCTTCAATATTGTAGGTTGTGACTGTTTGTTACCTATAATGATATACTGATGGTAAGTAGAACACATGGATGATATCGTCTTCGATGATTATCGGCGGATTGTCATGGTGGCAGTCATGGCTTTGTGTCTGGATTGGCTACCTCATCTCCGGCACATTCATCTGCATGACAGGTCGTATTGGCACTACCTACCATATTAGCTTTCCCGTTGTCAGTCGAGCATCTTTTGGTATCTGGGGCTCGCTATGGCCTGTGTTCAATAGGGCAGTTATGGCTTGTATCTGGTATGGTGTGCAATCATGGATTGGAGGTAAATGTCTGAGGACCCCCTGGCTTGACTTTGGGAGTCTGACAATGTTGTAGGCGAATGTGTAACGCTCATGATCCGTGCAATCTGGACAAGGTATACCGACCTTCTCAACAGCATGCCTGCGAGCTCTGGTACCAACACGAGGGACTTCCTTAGCTTCTTCCTCTTCTGGTTATGCAGTTTGCCGGCCATCTGGTTCCTGGTCCACAAGATCCGACATCTTTTTACAGTAAAGGCATACTTCGTGCCTGTGGCTGGCGTTGCATACTTCATCTGGGCGATTGTCAAAGCACACGGAATCAGTCCCATTGTTCATCAGAAGAGCAGCCTTCACGGTAGCGAGCTGGGCTGGGCAATGGTCAAAGGCATCATGTCCTCGATTGCTAATTTCGCGACCCTGATTGTCAACAATTGTTAAATTATGAAGGTAGAGAAGCTTGTCTTATTAAAGTTCTTTAGAAGGATCTACCTTATCTTAAATACTAGATCTGATAAAGAAAACATTGAACAAAGCTCTATGACTGTTTCTTTTTGAATAGACATAGATTTGTCAAAGTGCTTTGCTGAACAACATAGTGATGTCTAAATTCTTTCAAATCAACACACTCTCTGAATTCTGTCATTGCTATCATATGAGTCTTCAATTCACATAATCTCATTAATTCTATGAACTCTTCAAAAGCAGAACAGAATAAGACTTTTATAAGAATGTCAGCAATATTATTTAGAATATTAACTCACTGAGAATTGATATTTTTGTTCAAAATGAGTTCTTTAATGAAGTGATGATGTATAGCAATGTGCTTTATGCAGTCATGAAACTCAGAGTTCTTCATTAATCTAATTGCTGACTGATTATTAATGAGCATCAAGACACTTTTAATTTTGTGCAGTTCAGACAGCTTAAGTTCTTTCAAAAAGTTCTTAAGTTATACTGCTTTCTTAACTGTCTCTGCATCAGTCATGTACTTAGCTTTACATAAAAAGAAAGTAACAGTTTTTTAATGTTTAAATGATTAAGAGATAAAGCTTTCATTAAGTTTAAAAACTCAATCTGTTATTGACTGAATTGTGTTCTTACAATTCTCTCAGTTACTGTTAACATAATCAGTAAACTGAAACTTCTTTATGTCTTCTGATAAGTAATGAAGTTCATGTCTTATTGTTTTTTTTTAAATAGATATAGATTCAATGAACTGTTTTTATATAATTTTTCATCAAATTGAAATTGTACTGTGAAACTTCAGAGACTGCATATACAATATTTGATCTTAAGACTGTCATGAGATAGTTTAGAGATTTAATCTTTAACTGATACTTCTTCTGAAATACTATTAAGATGATACTATTAATATTATAAATCAATTAAATATTGATGTTCATTAAAGTATTAACAGAATGAATATCATTTAAGTGAAAGAGATTAAGAACTTACTGAATATAGATTAATTAATTAAGAAACACAGCTTCTGTTATATCTTAAGTAACATTATTACTCAGATAAAATGAGCAGTTCTTAAGATCTGTCATTTTAAAATGTTTCTTCAGCTGATTTTTTATTTCATAAATGAAATTCATAAAAGAACTGAAGATCTTAATATTATTTACATAAACAGTTATATAGACTTATTATGTGAGATTTATAAACATTAATGAATTATAATCTAGAGTTTTTCATTCTTTCTTCTTTAATTATGCACACAGCTTATTATATCATTGTCTTAATGACTGCTTCAAATCATAAAGTGATTTAAAAAGAAGAAGAATCTTTTCTGACTCTTTAAAGAAATCATTTAAGACTTTTAAGTACACTTTTATATTCATGTCACTGTTTAAAAAAGCAGTCTTAAAATTTATTTAATGAGAATATCAGATAAAATAAACTTACAATGTAAAGAATATCTTATATAATGATGACTTAATCACTGATGCATACATTTTATTAAAGTTCACTTCATGAATTTGTTCAAATCTGCAAGCTATAAAATAAGCTTTATATCTGACAATATTTTCTGTTAAATTAAGTTTTCTTTTAAGAATTCATTAAGATGTTAAAACATATCTATTTCTTAAATAATTAATCACTGTTCATGTCTCATTTTAAATAAGACTATTATATTCAGACTGAAAAGCATTCTTTTATATAAAGATCTTTAAGAATCACATTACTTAAGCAAAAGTATAAGATTTTGATAAAAGAGTAAGAACATTGCTAAACTGAGTATTCACAATTCTTTTCTTAAGAACATTATACTTTAAAGCAAAGACACTTAAAGCAGAGTGCTCAGAGTGATTACTGATAATCTGTTTATTCTCACTGTCACTTATACTTTAATTCTGATCTTAATTCTTATTCTTATCTTTATCTGACCTGTTTAACACTAAATCAATGCTCTTTTCTTAATTACCTTTTTTATCAGAGTGTTCAGACTTATCATTAAAATCAGCTGAGTTCTTATTAAAAACTATAAAGTCTTCATTAAATTCTTTATCTGAATCTAAATATGATTCATCATCTTTACTCAGAGTATCTTTATTATGTTCTTTCTTAAACTCTAAGTCACTGTTTGAAATTTCTCAGAGCTCAGTCTCACTCATATTATTATTTATACTATCTCAGTATAAGCTTTTTTCAACAACTATGCTATTTCAGTTATCTGCTGTCAGTAATTTCAGATGTGCATTGTATCATTATAAATGAGAAAATTGATCATTTCAGATCTTCTTAAGTTACTCTAATTGAATATAAACATAAATCAGATAATCTTCTCTGATCTTATAAGTGTAACAATTTTAACAGAGTAAATTATCATTACAGTCACTGTATATCTCTTCTCTGCTGATATATGTACAGCAGCATTTATTTATCTTTTTTTATAGTCTGTCATTAAACTTAAGATAGTTCATGACTTAAGTTTTATAAGTCATGTTAAAGTAAAAGCAAGAAGAATGTCAGATCTTAATACATATGTAATATAAGATTATCTCATTGTAGATCTTACTTTTATTAAGATAATTCTGACATTTCTTTCAGTTATAAACTTATTATCTTTCAGATTTAAAACATGTCACTTCTCTTTTAATACAACATTTACATAAAAGAGTGAAATTATACTTATAATAATTAATGCAGTTCAGTTACTTCTTATCATTTAAAACTTTGAGCTTAAGATCTTTAACTAAACACTGTTTTTTTTCATATTTTACACACACACTACATACAAATCTTATATCATCACAGATTTAATCTCTTTATACACAGTATTAATAAAGTTTAATGATGAGATCTTATTTCTTTTCAACTCTTTATGAAGAATTATCTTTTTGTGAATAGCACTTAAAGTTTTCTTTAAGACATAAACTACACTTTAACTTCTTTTTATTGCAGATTTACTGTCTCTTTAAACACCTTGTGCACTTCTTCTTTTCATCTTGTGTTTTTAACAACTATTGTGTTAAATGATCTTCTTCTTATAAATAGCATATGTTTTCAGTCTTAACACAATTAAAGCATTTAGATTTTGCCTCATTGCATAGCCTGTTTGTTACGGCCAGACCATAACCAGCTAGTGTGTTTTAGAGAATACACAAGAAAAGCATATACCTGAACATAAGCTCACACAGCTCTATATGCTTGTGATGAGCTCAGCAAGACAATAGACCTTTAATAGGTCTATCAGCTCTATTGCTCTATAGTGAGCAAAGTGAGCACAATGATTCTATGATATATAGTAGAATCATTTTCTCTATGAAAATGGGTCATGTTTAACTCAATACAAGTTATCAACTACTGGTTTACTCTACATTGCACACTGAGATCTTTATATTAACAAGCACAAATCTTTAGCTTTAATATCTAAGACATCTTAGATCAAAATGTAATACTTTGAACACTCTTACAGTATAAAGATGACAATCAGTGTGCAGAAGTCAGCTTTAACAAGTTAAGTCAATCTTCAAGGTCTTCAGCAAACAATTAATGTACTTAAGATATCAGCACTCAATGCATTTACAGACAAGAGAGAAAAGCTGTGAGCCTTCTTGATCAAGCTTAAGTTATATATTGAATTCAATCAGACAAAGTTCAGGTCTGAGATGAACAAAGGTCTGTTTACTGTATTGTATCTCAAGAATGCAGCATTTGATTGAGTTAACCTCAAACTGCATGAGTTTCTTGACAAGACATCAAAGAAATGAATGAACAATAAGAAATTCATATTTAATGACTATAAGAAGTTCAAGAATGAGATTCAAAAAGCCTTCAGAGTAGTTGATGAGAAACAAGCAGCAGAAAGATCACTTCACATTCTGAAGATGAATAAGTCAGCAGTCAAATATGCAGCAGAGTTTCAGTGAGTTGTGGTTTTAACAGATTGAGACAATGACACTTTAGTATTGCAATACTATTGAGAACTCAATAAAGCTATTAAAGATGAGATAATCAGAATGAATTGATCTGAAGAGCTTCAGAATATGATCAATATCTTTATCAACATTGACAGTTGTCAATGAAAATGATGAATGAAGCATACAGAACACTATACATCAAAGATGTGAAAAAGATGTTATATTCTCAGAAGAGATGACCCTATAAATCTTAACGCAATTGAGAAGCACTGTGAGTAGCAACCACAAGTGAAGCAAGAATGATGCATGAGCAAGCTTTATAAGTCTCAACTCTGACAAGCAGAGACTTGCAAATGTTATAACTGTGAAAAGCTCAGACACCTTGCAAGAACCTGCAAAAAACCTCAACAAAAGAGAAAAGAAGTTGCAGCAATAAATACATGCATAGTGCATGACACTCTGAGCTGAACAGTCTGTTATGACAATATGTGCTGAACACATATGAGCAGCAAAGACAGAGCTGAATGATATTCACAGAAACTCAAGAAAGAATGAAACAGTTATGACATGACAGATCAACTGAAGAAATTAATTATTTTAAAGAAAGCTGAGATTGAAGAAATCAATACTCATGAAACTCAGATAGAAAAAGACTACAGTAATAGCATCTGAACAGTTCTGAATTCAAATGCAAACTTAAAAGATGTCAATGACTGAGAAGTTGACATGAGACTCAAAATGAGATATGAGCACTCTGAGAATCAGTGCTGAGAAATGTGTCAACAACTGTTAAAAAAACAGCAAAAAGAACTCAAGAAAAGAGTTAATGATCTTAAGAAGCAACAAAAAGAAACAAAAGAGACAAGAGCATGCTTAAAACTTAACAAGTTGATGAAAGATGTACAAATGACAACTAACTCAGTACTGAAACAACTTGTGTGAAAAACTAAAAGTCACAAAATTGAGATCTGTTTATTCACAAAGTACTCAACATCAGATGATGATCATTAAACCTTTTCAGAAGACTACATGTCACCTGAGTTTCTGAATAGAGTAAAAGCACTTCAGAATCAGATTCAGTGAGAATATAATCAGTACAAACTGCACCTACACTCAGAACAATATATTGAGAAAGACAGTGAGAAATACATACAACTGATCATACAAGAGATAGAGCTTAAATGATTTCAAAACCTCAAAAAAAGAGCAAGCAATGCAGTACAGTCAAAAAACTGCAAGCTTTCTCAAAGAAACTAAAGAACAAAAAGCTTTTAATGTCTCAGAAGAACAGCAAGAACCATAAGATATGAGTTGATGTTCAGGTTGAATGAAATAGACTTCTTCAAACAATGATAAACTCAGAAGCAATCAACAACTATATTTCACAACAAGTGATAGAAATGCTAAAACTAACACTGCAATGAGCATCAAAGTCTATGCAGATATATATGATCAATGAAGAATTTGAGTGAATAACAGATCAGGTTCACATTGAAGTCATGATATTAAAAGATTCACAGAAGTTGATGTTTGATGTTCTCAATTTAATCAAGTATGATGTCATACTAAAGATGCTCTGATTACGCAAAAAGAACTCAAGAATTGATTGAATCAGCAAAGAATTATACATCATGATAAATGTGTATGAGATCTCTGAACAATCAAAGATGAGCTTATCAGAGCATAAGTCATGAGATCATGAAATACTGTTATTGAATGACAAGCAGTCAAAGTAAATGTTACTATACTCAATGAGCAAAGATCAACTCAAGAAAGTCAGAACTTATCTTGATGAGAATCTCAAAAGAGAATTCATCAGATCATCAAAGTCACTGACAGAATATCTGATTCTGTTTGTATCAAAAAAGAATGACACAAAGCAACTATGTGTTGACTACAGACAACTCAATGAGATAACTAAACAAGACAGTTATTTCTTACTGTTAATTGAAGAGTTGCAAGATCAATTAAACAAAGTCAAGTGATTCACAAGTCTAGACTTGAAAGAAGCCTACTACTGAGTATGAATGAAGAAAGGCAAAGAATGAAAAACAGCATTTTAAACAAGATATGAACACTATGAATACACTGTTATGCTGTTTGAGCTCAAGAATGTCTCTGTCACCTTTTAAAGATTAATCAATGACACATTGAGAGAGTACCTCAATCATTTTGTGATTACATACCTTGATGACATTTTGATATATTCAGATGATCTTGAGATGCACTGCAGTCATGTGCACAAGGTACTGAAAAAGCTTAATGAGAGGGCTTTGTATGTGAAAAAGTCAAAGAACAGGTTTGAAACAAAGAAAATCAAATTCCTTAATTATGTTATTCAATCTGAGCAAATCAAAAAAAACTCAAAGAAAATGAACCCAGTCAGAAACTGACCTTCATCAAAATGAGTCAAAAAAGTACAAGTCTTTTTAAGGTTGACAAACTATTACTGAAAGTTTGTACCTAATTATGCAAAGATTGCAGAACCTCTCATGCAATTAATGCACAAGAATAAAAGATGACATTGAGATAAGAAACAGAAGAATGCATTTCACACATTAAAAGAAAGTCTTAACAGAACAGCACATCTGAGAATACTCAATTTAACATGCAAAAAGATACTGAAAACTAATGCATCAGATCTTGCAGTAAATGCATGCTTGTATCAGATTAAGAATGAGTAACAGAGACTCATAGTCTATCAGTTTAGAAAACTATCAGAATTTGAGAAAAAATATGAGATTCATGACAAAGAACTTCTTGCAATAGTGAAAGCATTGCAAGATTAAAGATCTTACCTCACAGATACTGAAAAGTCTATTTAAATCTACACAGATCACAAAAATTTGAGAAACTTTGCAACAATGAAATAGTTGAATTGATGACAGGTTTGCTGAGCTGAACAGTTAGTCAATTATGAATTTCAAATTCATTACAAAAAGAGTAATGAGAATGATGAAGCAGACACTTTGAGTAAACAGTCTGATCATGAAGAAGTGAAGAAGATTCACATCAAAATTCTGAGTGAAGATGACAAAGAAATTCTCACAAAAGACTTAACAGCAATGTACAAGATGAAGCAAGCTCTTTTAACAAATGAAGAACTAATACAAGTATGTCATGACAGCAGAATCAGTGAACACCTTGAAGTCAAGAAAACTGAGAATCTCATACAAAGAAGACACAATATCAGTGACCTTAAAAATTGAATCACTGAGTACATTGTCAGATGCAATTCATGTCACAAAAACAAGATTCAGAGAGATAAAAGATATAATGAGATAACACAACTAAACACATCAGATGTGTCATGAGAGTCAGTTACTATGAACTTCATAATAAAGTTATTGATGTCAAAGGATTTGGCATGAGAAGTGAAATTTGACAGTATATTGACTATAGTTGATAGATTGATCAAGTACACCATGTTCATTTCATTCAAGAAAATCACAACAGCATCAGTATTGATGTACATCATACTGCAAGAATTGATTAACAATCACAAGCTATCAAAGAAGTTTATCACTGACAGAGACAAACTATTCACAAGCAAGTTTTAAGAAATGCTCACAGCAGAACTCAGGATAAATCAAAAGATGTTGACAACATATCACTCACAGACAGATGAATAGAGTGAATGAATGAATCAAACAATTGAAGTGTACTTAAGACACTATGTCAATAGAAATCAGAACAACTGAGTACAACTGTTGTTGACAGCACAGTTTGTGTACAATAACACACAAAATGAAACCACAGAAGAAACACCATTTTGAGCAAATTATGAATATAACTCAAAGATATGACAAGAACCATGAGTGCACAAATCACAAAGTTAAAAAGCAATATTAAACATTGCAGAGATCAAGAAGTTGCACAAAGATCTGACAAACAAGATTCAGCAACAGAAGAAACAGATGACAGAGATAAAATCTTTCATGATTGAAGAAAGAGTTTATTTAAGAACAGACAACATTCATATAAAGTGAAGAAGCAAGAAATTGAACAACAAAAGCATAAAATCATTCAAAATCAAGAGAAACATCAAGAAGTTAAACTATGAGCTAAACTTACTCAAGAAAATGTGAATACACTCAGTATTTCATGTGTTCATGCTTCAGTGTTGCAATCAGTTTATATCACTTCAAATCATCAAAACATTTGTTAAACTTGATGAGAAGTATCAAGTTGAGAACATTTTAAAAAAATGAATGATTAGTGAAAAAGCCCACTATCTTGTCAAATGAAAAGAATACAATATCTCAGAAAACCTGTGAGAACTCAAAGAGAATCTACTCAACTGTGTGAGAACACTACAGCAGTTTAAGAGAAGAGCTTAAGGTCAATAAAGAAGTTAAAACTCATTGACTTCAGTAAGAAATCAAGATTAAAAGAATTGAAGGAGTTTTTCTCATTCTCAGTTTCATTGTTATCATTGCTCAGTTCAGAAGCAACACAGCGAACTTTGATGACTGCATGAGACTTGTTCTGTTTCAAAGTCTTGAAAAGGTGAAGGACCTTTGCATTCAGCTTGAAAAGATACTCAGCCTGTTTCACATGCTCATTCATAGTCATCTTGAGTTCAGATTTCAGTCAAAGGTGAGCATGATTCATGAAATCTAATGATATTGACACACACAAACAACCACAATGAGTACACTCAGAACACTTCACATAATCTGTCATAATAATGTAAGAAGAAAGAGCAGCTGAACAGTGATTGCAAGCAATAAAAGAAGTGAAGCTGAAGATTGTAATGGTTTTTATGAGGTGAAGATGATTGTGCTGCTTATGAGAAGGCATGACAGTGAGAAAGCTATCTGTCTTTATACTCTCATTTATATAGACACTAAAGAACTAGCGCCTAAAAGAGAAGAAATCATGTTATGGTCAGACCATAACTGGCTAGTGTGTTCTAAAAAATACACAAGAAAAGCGTATACCTGAACATAAGCTCACACAGCTCTATATGCTCATGACAAACTCAGCAAGGCAATAGACCTTTGATAGGTTTATCAGCTTTATTGCTCTATAGTGAGCAAAGCAAGCACAGTGATCTTATGGTATATAGTAGGATCATTTTCTCTATGAAAATGGGTCATGTTCAACTCAATACAAGTTATCAACTATTGATTTATCCTACACCACACACTGAGATCTTTATATCAACAAGCACAAACCTTTAGCTTTAATATCTGAGACATCTCAGATCAGAATGTAACACTGTTGTACTTAAAGCAGTAAGCACACTTCTTAACATCACTGACTGAATCTTAAAGTGATGGTTTAGATTCTTAAGAGTAGCATCAAGATTTTGTTTTAACACAGCTTGAGCATCTTAATTTTACCTCATCACAGACACAATTGTGTGCAAGGCAGAACTGACACTTCTCAGACTTATTCTGAGATACTTTCTTCTTTAAAGTCTGAAAAGACTCTGAGTCAAAGCTGTTATTATAGACATTTTCTTCTTCTGTGTTGTCTGAGCTGTACTGTGACCCTTTTTTCTTTTTAAATTGTCTTTCTTTGAACCTTGTAAAAGGGCTCAGAATCTGAGAAGAAGACCTTATTTGTCAGAGTGAATACAGATGTAGTTCATGTAACTAAGCATGTTAAGCAAGAACTCATATAAGAAGAGCTTCTTTACACATGAAGACTCTTCAGAGTTAGTCTTGACATCAACTAAGACATATGGTCTCGCTCTACCATCAAATAGCCTGTGCATTGTCATACCTCACACTGTCATAAACCTGTTCTGACACCTATCTGAGACAAATAGGTGTGAAACCTTACAATTCTAACTCTTAAACCTCTCTTGATTGACAGTTTGTTGTGTGACAATATGCAGATGAGAAGTCAACACCATCAAAGCAATAGTCACATATTGAGTTCATCTCATCAAACTCAAAGTTGTGCAGAACTTGATGACCTTCTTGAAGAAAATTCATCTTCAGCTAGTTCATTGCAAACAATGCAACATGAGATTAATGATTCTGCATCTACAATACAAGGTTTAGACAATGAGTTGAAACAGACAAAAAAGAAAAGGAATCTGCTTCTAAAGAAATGTCATCTTGCATCTGTTCAGAGGGAGATTCAAGTGCTGCAAAGTCAAGACGCCAACAAGCCGCTTATTGATGATCCTTCTGATTTGAAGACTGATTATACCTCTTTTATATCAAAGCACACTCAATTCATAGCCTTCATCAAGCGGTTTGCAGAGAACTACCTCAGTGCAATGATGTTGAAGAGGAACATTTGCTCAGAGCATTTGAACATCTATACTGAGAAGACAGTACAGAAGCATCTCAACTTTATACACAGTGCAGAGACAGCATTTCACCTGATGTCTGAAAACTTTCTTAAGAACAAAGCAAAGATTCTATATGTCATGCAGTTTCTGATGAGGGAACCACAGAATGCATGATATCAACATCAGAAAACTGTTTCTCTTGAGAATATCTCATGAGAGTACTTCATCAACTATCTTCTCAATCTTGTTAAAGACTCAGTGAATCATCAGTTGCATAATGTGCAGACATACATCAAGACTGTACAGAAGCTGAGTCAAAGTGTGCACACTTTTGCAGCCTATCTCAGCACCCTGAAAGTGCAGTTGATGTCATACAATGAGAAACAGCTGATAATGCATTTCTTCACAAAGCTGCAATCAGAAATCAGAAAGATCTTGTTAAATTATCAAGATCTTTCAGACAAGCAAGACAGCTTGATAGCTCTGACTGTGCAGCTAAAGAGCAATCTTCACACATCTAATGCTATGAAGCTGAAGAAGACTTTTGATGATTCTCATTCAAGAAATACTTCAGGTTGAGCATTTTCTTCTATTGATTGAAGACTATTTGAGCAGACATCATTGAGACAATGAGATAACATCAATGTGACATCAAGTTCATCTTTCTTTCACTTAAGGGCAAGGTCAGATGTAACCTGTTATCACTGTCAAGAAAAAGGCCATTACTCAAGTGATTGCACAAAGCCAATGAACAACTTAAATAAGATTCACATATTCTCTGTGACTTCATCAAAAAAAGAGAACATTACATCAAGACCTCAATGCTGATGCAACAAAGGGTGAAAGTAAAGACTGTGCTCAGCATTATAGCTGAAGAAACTGTTGTCATGAAGGCCAGTTAAGCACTGTGCATCTTTCTTCTGAATATCAGTGCTGAATTCAATGTGATTAGTCAGCATTTCGCTGTCGCAAATGAGATGATCAAATTGAATGTGAAGATACTGCACTTTCTTCTTCTGAGTGACCACTTCACTTATTGCTATGAGGCATACCTGATAAAGTATCAACTAAGAGACAGCTGAGACCAGGAACACAACTGTGAACATGTCTTCTATACCTTGAAAAAGAATGAATCTGACCTGATAATGAGTCTATCAGCTTTAGAAAAGAAACAAGTTCATATTGACTGCAAGTTGCGCAGCTGACACTTCAGCATCAATTTGCAGATGTTGAGCTTAAAAGATCTGAACAAATTTGAAGAGACAGCTGAGAGGTCAGTAATCTGCGCTTTTCTCTGAGCTGTACTCAAATCACTGACGGTACGTCTGCAAGGCACCGCTACAGCGCCATCTATACCTCAGGCATATGCTGACTATGCTGATGTTTTCTCAAAGTCTGAAGCAGAATGTCTCTCTGCACACAAGAAGCACAATTATGTCATTGACAATAATGAGAAGGACCCTTCACACAGCTCTTTATATAATTTGTCAGACAAAGAACTTCAAGTTCTACAGAGCTATCTGAATGATGCCTTAGTGAAGAGTTGAATTCAGCATTTCATTAGTTCAGCAGGGGCATCAGTGTTATTCACCTCAAAGAAAGACGATAGCTTGCAATTGTGTGTTGACTATTGTGAGTTAAACAATATCACTGTGAAGAATCATCACTCATTGTCATTGATCAGTGAAATCTTAAACTGACTAAGTGGTGCTAAGATCTTCATCAAGTTGAATCTTAAAGATGTCTATCATTGTATTTGCATATGTGTCAACAATAAGTGAAAGACAGTGTTTTACACACACTACAGTCACTTTGAATACCTGATTATGTCATTTGAGCTAGCTAATGCATCTGCAACCTTTCAAGCCTATATCAATTGCACACTTGCAGAGCATATGAACTTTATTTGTGTTGTGTATTTGAACAACATCCTCATATACTCACAATTGAAAGAAGAACACAAACACCATGTATGTGAAATACTTGAGCGATTGCAACACTACAAGCTGTTTGTCAACTTGAAAAAATGTGTTTTCTCTATCAACACTGTAGAGTTTCTGAGATTTATAGTGTTGATCACTGAGATGATGATGAATTCACAACAAATTGACACTATTAAAACCTGATTGACCCTCAAGACCTTTCAGAAAGTACAAGTCTTTCTAGGGTTTGTTAACTTCTATAAACACTTTATTAAAGTCTATTTGCAAATTATGAGCCCACTTACAGATCTATTGAAAGGCAGTAAGAATGAGAAAAAGACAGAGCTCTTTGAGTGGTCAAAAGATGCTACAAAGACATTTGCCTATCTTAAGAAAGTCTTTATGACAGCACTCATTCTTGTTCACTTTGATTCAGAGCTCAAGAACTGAATGAAGACTGATGCTTTGAACACACAGTGACAGAAATTTACTCTCAGTTGCAGATGTCAGAACAGTGACACCTTGTTACTTACTGGTTGTGAAAGCTGTTCTCAGCAGAAGAAAGTTATGAGACACATGATCTTGAGCTTTTAGTCATTGTTGAGGCATTTAAACAGTGATATCACTACCTTGAGAGAAGTGCTCACTCAGTGAAAGTTCTGACAGATCACAATAATCTACATGAGTTCATGAACATTAAAATGTTGAATGAACAACAGACATGATGAGCTGTAAGGCTTGCTGCCTTTGATTTTGTGATTAAGCACAGGCTGAGCAAGACAAACCTTGTGAATGTGTCATCAAGGCACTCAGACTATGTTGAGGCCATCAGTGAAAGCATTGATAGGCTCTTGTCAATGTTACAAAGAAAGTTAGCAGCTATGCCTGCAACTATGTTTAAGTTCTCAACAATTATCAGTCATCTTAAGACAGTTTGTCAAGCTTGTGAAGAGCAAATTGACATGAGGCTTAGAAAACCTCAACTCAGTTAACATACACTGAGAGGACTAGAAGGTGGTCAACTGTCAGTTCATCATGAACACAGCATAGTGAGGTTGCTTAATTCTGCTGCTGAAACTGTTGACTGCAGACAACTCATTTCACATGCACTAGCCTCAGAATTGGCTAGTCACAAAACAGTATATGATGACAGTAGCAAATTCTTTCTATTGTTAGTACATTCTTTGCAAATGAATAATTTCTTTGTTCAAGCACAAAAAGTGACAATAGCAAAGAATAAACAAAGTCAAAACACTGAAGGTCTGAGATGAGCGTTCAATATGACTGAATTGCTTCAATATGAGAAAAGATTATATATACCCCCTGAAGCATCAGTTCAAACAGAACTACTGAAGCATCATCATGACGATGAGTTGACAGAACACTTCAGTATTGAGTGAACACTAGAATTAGTGTCACACAAATATTACTGACTGAAATTAGCCAAAGATGTCAAGAAGTATGTCTTCTCATGCAACATATGTCAGAGGGTGAAGGTGCTTAAACATCATTCATATGATGAAATGCAGACACTACCCCATTCAAATAGTCTCTGAGAGAAGGTAATCATGAACATGATTACTGGCTTGCCTTCAAGCAAGCACAATAATAGCATTTATGATGTGATTCTGATGATAGTAGATCGCTACATCAAGATGGCTTGATACATTTCTATCAGTAAGACACTCACTGCTATGCAACTAGCTGATATATTCTTTGAGAAGATAGTATGCCACTATGAAACTCTCAAAAAAATAGTGTCTGATAGAGATTTGATCTTCACAAGCAGCTACTGGTTTGAAGTATGCTATCAGGTGAAGATAAAGCGTCAGCTTAGCACTGCATTCCACTCACAGATGAATGAACAAACTGAACATCAAAATCAAACCTTAAAACACTACCTTCAATGCTATTGCAATGAAGAGCAAAGCAATTGGGTCAAGCTTCTTTCTCTTGCGAAATTTGCATATATAAATGCAAAGCAGTCTACACTAAGGTGTAGCCCCTTCTATGTGATAACTGAGTATAATGCTTTCATTCATTACAACATTGAGAACAACATCTGAGAAGAAGAGGTGCCTGCAGCTAAGAACAGAGTCAAGCAACTACATGAAGCTCATGAAAAGCTATTAAAGCAATGAAAAAGTGCTGTAGCATCACAAGTCAAAGCTTACAATCAGAGACACAAGCCTAAGACATACAACAAGGGCAATCTAGTTCTGTTGTCAATGAAAAATCTGAGTCAGAAACGCTCAAGTAAGAAACTCTCACATAAGTTTGCTGAATCATTTCACATATAAGATATTGTTAAGAAGCAAGCGTATTGCCTATATCTATCTATTCACTATTGAATTCATAATGTTTTTCATGTCTCATACCTCAAATTGTACAATCAATGTCTAAATGATGAAATAATGCAGGTGTTACCCCCTTCAGAACTGATCAATAAGAAAAAAGAATATGAGGTTGAGGAAATTCTAAAGAAGCAATGCAGAAAAGATAAGCTGTGATATAAGGTTAAATGAATAGGCTATTCTTCAGAGTATGATCAGTGAATCTTTGAACAAGACCTTGATGACACATCAGAGTTATGTGAAATGTACAATGTCAGGGTTAAGAAAAGACATCAGAGATGAAGCACCACAAAGGTGAAGGTGAGAAGCTGTATTCAGCTCATATAAAGCAATTGCACCTAGAAGTACACTAGGGATTCAGAAGGATAACCGTCAACTAAATCAAAGAAAAGCGTCAGCAAAGTGCAAGCAAAGCCCCTTCTACAATGAGGCTGATTTGTTGTCATCTTTTTCCTTCACAGACTCAGCAGATGCAATGACAACATGCTTTAAAGCAGGAAGATTGTTCTGAAAAATGTCAGTAAGAGCATGTATAGCGAGCGGAAAATGACAGTGTACCACAGCACAATATGAATCAAGCATGTCTTCAAAGAGACAGGTTTGACAATGTGACTTCTCAAGCTGCAGAAGCTTTATCTTTATCATTGACATCAGTTTCTTTCTGAGATCATGACGATCTGCAACATGCAAGTGAGCCTCAACTGCTTTGATATAGCTTGCCTGCTGCTGAACCAGCTCTTTGCTTGCATTCTTTCTTTCAAATATGATGGCGGCAGCAGTGAATAACCCGTTGACTTGAGCATTGAACTCAATCAAGATCTAGTAGAATCATTAATTGAACACAATGTTTTGCCAATGTCTTACATATGCTGTTGCAGGTCTTACAGTTCTTGAAACATCAACTGCACTGAACATTCTTCACCACTTCGCATTTGTGATTGAGCAGGGCGGCAATGACTTTACTGCATCAAAGACAACAGAGACAGATGAGCACAATCAGAAGATCACAAGAACAAAGGGTCAGTGATGTTGCAATGACAGAAAAGAGAATAAAGTCAGCAGAAGTATGCAGAGAGTCAACTACTTCAGACAACAAAGATGATGATGCAGCAGCAGCAACACAAGCATGTTTTGCTGAAGTGACAGGTGCATTAAATGAAGCAACACATTTCTCACAGCCATGAGCACCACTGTGAGCACAACTCTGAAGTCAGTGTCAGTATCACACACAAAAAACGCGTATGAAACTTACAGAAGCCATGATAGAGGTCTGGCTTTGATAGGCGTTGTAATATGAGTTTCAAAGTGAGAACAACACAATGAGATAGCAACAGTGAGGCAGTTAAGTTAATGTTGATGTTGTGCAAAAGAGAAGTTGAAAGAAAGTGAAAGGCAAAAAGAAAATATATTCTTGTGCTCTGCAACAGTGAATAGCATCATCAGCACAATAAGCACGCTAAGTCTGAATGAGCTTAACCACAACAAACAACAAAAATTCACTCTTGTAAGCACAATGTGATGATGGCCTCACAATACCTCAGCTCTATGAAAGCACTGAAGAATCTGCACTCAAGAGGGAAGACAATTGTCAGAGTAAATACAGACATAGTTCATGTGACTAAGTATGCTAAGTGAGGACTCATATAAGAAGAGCTTCTTCACACATGAAGACTCTTCAGAGTTAGTCTTGACATCAACTAAGACATATGGTCTCACTCTATCATCAAATAGCCTGTGCATTGTCATACCTCACACTGTCTCAAACCTGTTCTGACACCTATCTGAGACGAATAGGTGTGAAACCTTACATTATTGTTAAATGCTGTAAATCATTTTTCAATCATCATAACTTAATTGTTTAACCCTGTTTTCTCATCAAAGATCTTTAAGTTAAGAGAGCTTAAGTCTGACTCTTCAGATTTATTTGAGACTTTTCTTGTTTGATAAGGTTCTTTCAATTGTTGTTAACTTATTGATTCTTCATCTTGTGAGTCATTTAAACCCTCACTATCATTGATGTTAATCATTACAATGTGTTTAATCTTCTTCTTATCAGGGTTTTAAATGCAGTAAATTGACTCTGACTCACACTTTATAAAGTAATCAAGTCATGTATGTGAGGTAATCAGTTTGAGCTCATGATATAATTGTAATTCTGACACAATTGTAATGTAGATACAGCTTTCTCAAACTCTTTTACATAAAAGATCTGGTTCAAAAGTAGTCAATGTCTGTCATGATGTGATTTTTGCTTTTAAAGCCCTCATTAAAGATCAGTTTTTTAGTCAAATTGTATGAGCAACTGTGTCAGATCAGAGAGTTTCTGAGAGTGAACTGTTTTTTAACATTTTCTTTTTTTTTTTAACAATGATTTGTTTGATCTGTTAAGGCAGGCTTGTCTTTTACAACATTGCAGCTGAGTTTTGTCTGTTTGTGTGATTGTCTCATTCTGCAGCACTCACTTAATGATGTACAAATGAGGTTAACATCTTAAGAGTAACATTATGCTTCTTAAGTGAGTCTTTCAGTTTTGCATGCTTTAAAAACTCATTGTCAAATTGATAATGCTGAATAGTAAGTATTCTGAATCAATTTGTGAATCTCATGAAATCTATCAGATATATTATTCTTTAAGTTATGTCTTGTCTGTTAAATATGCAAAGTATTGTTAGTGAGCTTAAGAAAGTACTTTGTATTATTATATTCTCAGACTTTGTATGGCTTTCAGATGTTCACATAAATTAAATATTAAGTTCTGTGTAGTGTTATGTTGCTGAATTGCAAGAAATTTTCACAAGAGCTTTAGTTATGATACAGACAGAGCAAACTGCATTGAGCTTAACCTTAATCTGTTTGTCAGTTAAATCAATATCACTACTTACCTTAAGCAGCTTGTGAATGTTGTTAAGTTTAAGATGCTCAAGGTGTTAATATTATTTTTGAACTGAGTCATTGAAATTCACAAAGGCTACAATCTGTGAAGAATAAACACTTAATAAAATGTCACTCTTTTGTAATGTAATGTGCTTCACAAAGTACAAGTCATTGATAAAAGTGGCTTTTTTGATAATGAAACCATTCTTAATGTAAATGATCATGTTATTCACAGATCATTGTTTAAACAGACTTATCTTTACTAAAGCTGACACAAACATGATGTTATAACAGCTTAAGAGTGAAAATGCAACAGTTATGATATTCAATCTTATGATTGAAAGTTTCTCTGTATCTGATTTATTTAAAAGAATGAGATTCAGTAAAATCTGTTCTTCTCTGAGAATATTAAAAGATGTGTCAGCTTCTGCTGTCTTTACTGTGTAGATAAAAATGAGTTTGAGTTCAGAAAAGAGCATTGCATTATGTGAAAGATGAGTGTTTGCTTCTGAGTCTAGTAATTAAACATTATAATTCAAGAACTTAAGGCTAAGAACAGATGAGTATACTTAATGAGAATAAATTGCTAGCTGCTGTTCTTAAAGACATCTCACAGTTTCTTCTGCTTTTAACTTCTTGTTCTTTACTATCACTTTCAGCTCTACAGTTAAAGTCTCACATTCTGTTCTGCTCTTCAGATCAGAAGTTTAAGAGTGTTAATCAGTTTGTGGGTTTTAATACTGCAGACACTGAAGTATACACATAGATTTAAGAAACTATTGCTCAGAATTCAATGAAGCACATAATAAATGTTTCTTGAAGTTGTTTTAATTAAAAGAAACATGAACTTTCTTAATTTTCTGATGAAGAGTACAGTTTGTGAGCTCATTTGTCTTGAGCTCAGTCACAGTGTTAATGAAATGCTTCTTAAGTTTGTTATAATTAACAATAGTTATTGCAGTGACAATCATTAAACAGTCTTTATTCTTGCTCTTCTTGTCTGACTTGCTGTCAGTTAATTCAGAGTTTGCTGATGTTGTTTCAGAATCAGTGATAACAGCTGTTATGAGTGGTTTTTTATGAGCAGCAAGTTTCTGTCTAACATCTGCAGACATCAAATCTGAAAAGGCAGCTCAACATTTATCTGAATGATGATTAGGTTTGCTGTATTCAGACTGAGTGCATTAAGGTTAAACACCTTGTTTCTTCTTTATATTAGCTGTAGTGTTTAACTGCTGAACAGTAAATACATTTTGTTCTTTATTATGTTTATAGAGTTGTGACTCAAATGTAAAAAGGCAGCTCATAATACTATGAATAGTAAGTTTCTCTGATTTGTTTTAAGTGAAATGATACTGATTAACAAATGAATAGTACTGGCTTGTAAGTTCTTAAATGATCTTTAACATCATTTGTTTATTACTGTAGGTTTTCTCAGTCTTCTCAATGTTAAGTTTTCACATCTTATGTTTGTTAAGATAGTCAGACATAAATATACAGTTAAATAGCCTAAGTTCTTTCATAACTGTGAGAGCAAGGGTTAAAGACCATAAGTTCTACATGTAATACTGATCTTTAAGTCAGATTCAGACATTTTTAAAGTTGACAAATGTCTGAATCTTTTCATGAATTAAAGAGTCAATTTAAAATGCAATCAAGAAATTGATCTTTTAAACTAGCTCAGTGTTCTGATGATAGTCATTCAGATTCAGCTTATACTCTTGTACTAAAGTGTTATGATAAGCATTGTGCATTGTTACAAAGAACTATATTAAGCTTATCACATTTATCATTTTCCTTTTACAAAATATGATTTTAACATTAAAAATTACATATAAAACAGTAGAACAAGTTCTTTCTAACTGTTTAGCTAGCTGTTGTAACAAGTTCTTTCTAGCTGTTTAGCTAGCTGTTGTAATGAGTTCTTTCTAGCTGTTTAGCTAGCTGTTGAATCAAGTTCTTTTTAGCTGTTTAGCTAGCTGTTAAATCAAGTTCTTTCTAGCTGTTTAGCTAACTGTCATAACAAGTTCTTTTTAGCTGTTACATTGAGTTCTTTTTAGCTGTTTAACTAACTGTCATAACAAGTTCTCTTTAACTGTTACATTGAGTTCTTTCTAGCTGTTTAGCTAACTGTTATAACAAGTTCTTTTTAGCTGTTTAATTAGCTGTCACATTGAGTTCTTTTTAGCTAGCTATTTATATATATAACATAATTATCTATTAAAAGATAAAGTGTAAATAGTTAAACAAGTGATTGTTATTCTAGTTGTTAAATATAAATATGTCACTGAGTCAGATCAGATCTAATATAGAGTTAATTTTTGACCTGATTTAATTCTTATCAGATTGAGTGAATTTTCTGAAAAAACCTGATCTAGCTACTTAAGGCAGGACACTAACCTGATTTAGAAGATTGTTAAAAATATTATTAAAAGTCTGATTACAAGAGCTTAATTTAACAGCTATGAAGAACTTAATTTAACAGCTAGCTAAACAGCTAGAAAGAACTCATTGTAACAGCTAGCTAAACAGCTAAAAAGAACTTGTTGTAACAGTTAGCTAGACAGCTAGAAAGAACTTGTTATAACAGTTAGCTAAACAGCTAAAAAGAACTCATTATAACAGCTAGCTAAACAGCTATGAAGAACTCAATTTAATGTGTAAAGAAAACTCAATTCAACAGCTAGCTAGCTAGCTATGAAGAACTTAATTTAATGTGTAAAGAGAACTCAATTCAATGACTAGCTATGTGATCTTGAATCACTGTATTCTACTGTACTGTATGTGATTTTTAATGTGAAAATCATATTTTGTAAAAGAAAAATGATAAATGTGATAAGCTTATGTTAAAAATTGTGCAGTTCTGCATCAGATACATTTTAAATTCTGTTTTGAGGTTATGTGATTCTAACACACATAAAACTTAGCTAGATATTATTTTAACAATCTAAGCAATACAAGAATGTTCATTCTGACTCTATTATGTTTAACAGATTATAAGCCTGACACTATACACTTAGAACATTTTAATTATCTTCATTCTGACAGTCTTTACCTCACTGTTCTTAATTTATAGTCTTCTTTTCATTTATTGATTGCAATTGCATCACATTTAGTTGACAACATAACTTTCTTAAACAGTAACATTTATTTCATAGCTAAACTTATCAATATAAGCAATTATGCTTTTTGAGCTGTTAATATCAAGTATGTTCTTATGAACAAAGATGTTTGAGAGATAGTTAACAACACTTTTACTGAATCATCTTCTTTTTTCAGTTCTGAATCTTCATCTGAGATCTTCTTCAAGTCATTAATTGTTCTTTTTCATTTATTCTGAAGTAGAAACAACAGCAAGATATGTGTTACTATTGCACTCAACTGCATGAATGATCTTAAGAAATTCATTAAGAATCTTAACACTCATTTTATGTGATTGAAGTTGAAGAAGTTGTATAAAGTTCAGAGATTTAATGCTCACTATCTGATGTTTACTACTCTTCTTTCTCATCACTATAACAACTGCAAGTCAGTAAAGAATTATGTTAAACAGATTAAAACATCATCATTATGTTTAAAAGAGATGAACTCTATCTTTTCAGATTAAATTATACTCACAGTCTTTTTAAACAATCTAGAATTCTTATTTAATGCATTTACTATGACTAAGTAACAGATTATTCAAGTTCACATTTCTTTCTTTAATGCTCTAGTGACTGAACTCATCAACAAGTCTTAAATTGACAGTAATAAGTTCTCTGTTATCATGATCTTTTACAGTAATAACATCTTCACATTCTTTAAACAATGTTCTTATTGTAAAAGAATAAGTTATAAAGAATTTATGTGTTAAAATAAATACCTGCATAAGAAGAAGAAATTTGAGGCTAAAAAGAAGAAGAATGAAAAGTTTAAATCTGATGATAATTTCAGAGACAATTTCAGTGATAATTTCACATCAAACTCAAACTTAACTTTTAATTTGACCTTTAAATCATTCTTAAATATAAAGTCTAGTGCATCTATGCTCAGCTTTATGTCAGTTGCTGATCAGCACTCTTTAAGTGTTTAAATAATCAATACTGAGACTTTAAATCATCTGTGTTCTATGTAGAAGTTCTTTTCTAGCTATCAGTCTGTTGTTTGATCATTGAAAATGATTAAAGAATCTGCTTAAATCATTAAAAAGAGTACAGTTTCACTGTGTTTAGTACATTTTAACAGTGACATACAGAAGGTTGTTCTTCACAATGTTATACATACTTCTTTTTTATCAGCTAATCTCATTTCTGATTATCACATACAGTTTGACAATGTTATCTTTGACATGACTGACTGCACTTTACATTATAACAACAATATCATTAAATATGCTTCAGAAGTCAACAGACTATTTTAGTTACATCTTAATGATTCATCTCAGTTTTATGCATTTGCAGCAAGTAGAGATTTTAAGATTTCATTCAAAACATAACACTGTTATTTAAGGCATCTTAATCATGCTAACATTGAATGTTTAACTAAAATAACTGATGATATGAATCTTACTGATCTACTTCATCTTCACTGTAAAAACATCTACAAAGCATGTATGAAAGTTAAGCAGACACATCATCTGTACAACACTTTAATTGAGTCAGTCACTTAAATTCTCAGTCTTATTCATTCAGATATTGTTAGTTCTATTATATCTATCATGTATAAAGATTCAAAGTACTTTGTTATTCTTATTAACAACTATATCAGGTTCATCTGAATGTACTTTATGAAGAAAAAGAAACAAACTGTTAAGCATGTTAAGATCTTTATTGTCATTATGAAAATTCATCTTTTAAATCTTTCTGTCAGTCATTTCTGTACTGATTATAAACATAAATACCTTGATCTTAAGAACTGATTTATTTCTCAGAGCATTATTTAAAAACTCACAGTAACATACTTTTCTGAGAAGAATAATGTTTTTGAGCAGATTAACTGCATTATTTGTGAACTGACTAAAGCTATGTTTAAGAATAGTAACATAAACTCTTTCTTATGACCTGAAGTCATTAAAACAGCTGTCTTTCTTAACAATTGTTTGTTTACTCTGTCACGGGTTTGCAATGAGACTGACACTTGATTGATAATGTCTAAATACAAGAAGAATACTATGAAGAGAAAAAGAAGAGCCTTGTACAGTGTCATGAGTTGAACCCATACTAAGGTCTTATGATCTAGTTGCTTACTAAAGACCCTAAGACTAAAGCACATTATCTTTTCGCTTCTGTATGAAGCTCTTCTTTTTCTCTTCATAGTATTCTTCTTGTATTTAGAAATTATCAATCAGGAATCAGACACGACTGCGCCATTCCTGACCTCAATTCAACACGCAGCAATAAGTGACAATGTCGAATTGGTTCAAATTTTGTTGGAGGCAGGCGCAGATGTCAACTCATGCCCGACCAACGGACACGAGTCTCATCTCCGAGAAATTGCGAAAGAGGGTTGGAGTATTCCTATAAGGACGGCACTACAGGCAGCAGTAGCAAATGAAAATGTCGTGCTGGTTCGGCTGCTGTTGAGAGCGGACGCAGACGTCAACGCTCGGATTTGTGAAGATACGGCACTTCAGATCGCAGCACAAGCAGACAATGTCAGACTAGTGCAGATTTTATTGAAAAATGGAGCAGACGTCAATGCTTCAGCTGATGATTTCAAGGGGAGAACAGCAGTTCAAGCAGCAGCAGGAACAGGCAACTCTGAGCTGGTTCGAATTTTGATGGATGCAGACGCAAATATTAATGCCCCCGCTAGTCACAGAGGAGGGAGAACCACAATTCAGGCAGCAGCGGAAGAAGGAGACATTGAATTGGTTCAGATGCTTATAGCTGCTCATGCGAACATTAATGCCCCTGCGAGTCCCGAGGAAGGACGGACGTCAATTCAAGCAGCAGCACAAGGAGGCCATGTCGAACTGATGAAAGTTCTGGTTAAAGCAGGGGCTGAGGTCAACGCTCCAGCAGCGGCTGATCTAAATGGGCGAACTGCACTCCAAGCAGCGGCAGAAAGTAACAATATTCCAGCAGTCAGATTTTTACTTGATGCAGGAGCAGATGTCAATGTCCTGTCTAGCGAAAAGGGCGGGAAGTCAGCTCTTCAGGCAGCGGTTCAGAACAACAATGTTGATCTGGCTGAAATACTGATTCGGAAAAATGCAAATCCCAATACTCCAACAAGCGAAGAACCAGCACTCCGAACAGCAGCACAGAATGGGTCAATTTCGTTGATTCAAAGTCTGATCAGTGCGGGCGCAGATGTCAATGTCCCTGCTGCACAAAAGTACGGGCGAACGGCACTCCAAGCAGCTGCAGCAAATGGTCATAACGCAGTTGTTCAAATTTTACTGGATGCACAAGCAGATATCAACGCCCCAGCTGCTCAGATTGGTGGAAGGACCGCACTTCAGGCAGTGGCAGAAAAGAATCATATTGAACTGGCCCGACTGTTCACTCAAAAAGGTGCAGATCCCAATGCTTCAGCTAGTCTTCAAGATGGAAGAACGGCCTTAGAAGCAGCGACAGACAGATGGTCGATCAACGCTGATATGGTTCAAGAATTAATCAATGCCGGTGCAAGTGTTGATGCCATATCTGATCCTGAACACGGACACACAGCACTTCAAATTGCAGCGATAAGAGGAAATGCTGAGGTAGTTCAAATATTGCTTGATGCAGGCGCAGATGTCAATGCTTCAGTTAATACCTCAGATGGAAAGACAGCGCTTCAAGGAGCAATCTCGACACGCAACATTGACCTAATTCAAACGTTGACGAACGCTGGGGCTTATGTGAATGCTCCAGCTGGCCGCGAATGGGGAACCACAGCTCTTCAAGTGGCAGCGATACTCGGCAATGTTGAGCTTGTCCAATTTCTATTACGAAATGGCGCGGACGTCAATGCATCGGCAGGGCACTCAAACGGGATGACGGCCTTGCAAGGAGCTGCAATACACGGTAACCTTCGGATCGCCCTAATGCTTCTCAGAGCCGGAGCAGATGTGAATGCTGCACCAGCAACAGTTGAGGGCAGAACAGCTCTAGATGCAGCTGCAGAGCATGGTCGTTTAGACATATTGCATTTGTTGCTCATGAACGATAGTGACACTGAAGCTCTCGACATCCGATGCAAAAGAGCGGCGAAACTAGCAACAAAGAATGGACATTTCATCATTGCCAAAATTCTTAGAGAGTATGAAAAGCATTGATCAAAATCTTCTTATTACAAGACCATGTGTAATTGAAACAAATGCATTAGTTGTTGAGTTAGTATGCAAGTTGATGAAAGCTTATCAAGATATGGCAATAAATAATGCAGCGTAGTCCCTGCCTCGTTGGGGTTTTTCAGGTGACCGATACCGAGCCGCACCTCCAAGACCCTTGCTGGCAAGGCAGACTGCTCATGCACGATGCTCTATCAGCCATCGTTACACCTCCTTCCATTCACCATAGGGAACCTACGATATACGTCTACATCTCAAGGGCATCATCAGCGGTGGTATGGTCTCGATGGGCCTTGCCAGCTGTCAACACTCGCGGTCCGCCAATCCATCTCTTTCATGTTGACGCTCATCATCGCGCCGCCCCTTCCCCTTTCCTTCTGCTGGCTCATCACAGCATCTTTCTTAGTTGGCTGCGGGTAGGATCGTCTGACTCCACTGACATTAACACGAGATCCCCAGTGGGTGGCCATGTGCCGCCTTCGGTGCATACCTCCGCCTCAATTAGCCAGGGATGATCAGCGCAAGGTGATCAGGCAAGCTGCGTGGTTAGCGACCAGAATAGCGAGCTACCTCGTCGAGCTTTGCTCGAGCCCATATACCTTTAGCTAATCAACAAGGGCTTGCTACTATGGTATGGCCTGAACAATCCCAGAAGCTTCCCTGCACGAGACATCCATCTCGACTGCCTTGGACTAAGGCGTCAGCAGAGGTGAGGGGACCGGGCTCCTTCCTGATGGTGAGGGGATCAATGGCACAACTATCCGTCCGATCAATTTCCCGCCGGGTCTCAAAGGCAACAGTGTCAGCTGTCGACGCACGATGCAGCCAGCTGAATGGTTGAGAGTCGAGATGAAGATCGACGCTTGATAACTGGAAGACGTATCGCTCGGATCGTTGTGCGATTTCACGATCGCCGGCAACGTCGAGATAAGCTGAGCTCAACAGGATGAGATGTATTGCATACAGCAGACAGCGACCAAGTCCAGAGCGGGGCCAGAAGAATTGAGCTGACGCTGTGAAAGACATATTTTAGTTGAACAGTTCAAAACGGCGATACGAAGCTACAGGCCTTTAGTAATGGGACTGCCAAGAAGTGGCTTGCAGGGCCACAGGAACGCTAGTAGGGGTAGCGGATATTGCCGGAGTGTCGAAAAGGGGTCAATTGACCTCGCTGTCGTCGC
>JAABUP010000663.1_pt1 | contig 73986 bp, 64 predicted proteins | sample 5559201 | NCBI WGS metagenome assembly JAABUP01 (sample SAMN10711887, study PRJNA513373) | rock metagenome | isolation source: Antarctica rocks | place: Antarctica | reverse complement strand
CCCACCACCACGAAAATCGCATCCATCCGGCGATCCACCCCTCCCTCCCCCCACGCTTCAATCCCCTCGCTCCGGTCGCTCCACAACTCCGCAAGACTAGCGTACGCGAGGAAGGACGACCAGGATAAAGATACCGTGAAACCGGAAGCAACCGAGTATTCGAAGAGCGGGACCGATGACGGCGCGGCGAAGCAGATGGACGCCGCGTTTGATCCGAGTGAGACTAGTCCTGAGGGTGAGAAGCAGACGGCGGGAGAGGGCGATGGGGTGAGTTTTGCGGGGGTGGAGGATGCGAGCTTGTTTGTTTGGCTGCTTTGTTGGCTTTTTGATTTCATACTCTCATTCTTGGAGAGAGGGGAAGAGGGGGTGTGTGTGTGCTTGATTAGCTGGCGATTGTCGATTAGCTTGTTGCTGTTGTTTTTCGCAGGTGGTTATGAAGGATACGACTAACAAATGCCGTGGAAAAGGATCAACCCAACCCTCTAGAGGTCTCGCCCGCGAACCCGGACGTCTCGAAACCGAGGGACAGCCAGGAAGGCGGCTCGCAGAGTTCGAGCTCGAGTTCGGGCACGCGGAGCGATAGGAAGAGGTCGAGTGGGCAAGGGAGTCCGGCGAAGAGTGGGAAGGGAGCTTGAGTGTGGGTGAGAGGCATGTGGGTCGGGGAAAATTGTGACTTGAGGAGCGGAGGGTGAGGGTGGTGTGCAGGGTGGAAGTACGATAGGGCAGCACGTATGGACTGGACATTTGTGATACTACTGGAAGAATCGATGGGCCTACATGGCTTATAACAGAACGATGATATGCTCCATGCTCCACGCTCACTATAATACTGCCCATGCATGCAGGAGGTGTTCGACTCATGCGCCACACCTCTCCATCGCAACCGTATTTTCACCTCCTCCATCAAACATCTACAATTCTTCCCACCATTGACAACTCACAACCAGCAGCAAGGCGTGGCGTGGCGTTAGATTTCACAAATCAATCTCATCGAACATCTACCGCAAACCCCACTCGTCATTACATTGTCATGACTGGTGTCGACTACTCATGCCGAGAAGTACCGTTACCGTTATCTGAGATGCGCGTTGGATGACTTGACTTTGTTGAGACGTGTGTTGTGGGTTCTGGGTTGGTGAGTGGTGAGTGGTGAGTGGTGAGTGGGACTGAACACCGACGGGAACTCGCAATGATTCACGCATCGGATACGTATCCGAACTATGATGTCTACCTGCTCTTATACCTTGAGCACATTGTAACCAAGCTTGACTCCACTATTGACTAATTCGCGGATGGCGGGTGTAAATGGCTCGATGTTGAGAGGGTGGTGAGAGGGTGGTGGGTTTAGCGGTGGGGAATTTGGGGGTGGGGAATTTGGATTGGAGAGGGGAGGGGAGAGGGGGAAGGATATGATGGTGGTACGGAGAGGGTTGAACAGGATTGCTACATAATAAGGGGTTGGACGAGATGGATGATAGGTGGCTAGCTAGCTGGGCGCCAGGGCGGACGTACAGACCTGCATCTTCCAGGGTATCGAAGAATCGGTGGTTGCGCCATGCCGAGGCTGCAAGTCCAAGGTACCTATGCTTGCCGAGACATCGTCGGTGTTGTTGAACTGCGACTGGGATTCATCGAGGGACCGCCATGGTCTGCGATGAAATGATCGACTTTGGTATGCGGGCGCACTACCTTACTGTTGTACTCTTCTGGTCGAGGCACAATCTCGATCACGGTAGGCTCTCAAGCATCTCATGGATTATTAACTGTTGCCCGTGGGAGGAGTCTTGATGGTTGCCTTACCTTACTACTTGGTGGCAATTGCTGGTAGCTACGGAACTCCGTGTTATCATGATGTCGGTTAGGGTGTCAGTTGGAGGTTTGTAGTGACTCTGTAATGATGTCACTGTAAAGTTGAAATCATGTCGCTACAAGATTGTGGTTTACGTTGCATTAATAGATACAATCTTGCAGGTGAACAGATATGTTTTGTGGTAGAAAGTCAGTGTTACTTACTATCGTTGACATGTCAAAGTACACAGCGCTTCGACTAACTTACAGACTCTATGCTGAAGGTATTGATTCTGCGGTCTTATTTGACGAGACTGTGTCTACATAGCTTTAGCCATGACAGCCACTACACATTGAGGTCTTTCAATGAACTATGGATGATTAGGGCTTAGAGTATGCTAACGGTTAGGTCAAACACACTAGAGAAATTGTGACCGTCATGATAATCCACCATACCAAAAGTCTTCACTCGAGCCTGCACCTAAGCTTTCAATGCTCTCCCCGCATCGCCCTTCCACTCCGTCCTCCCCAACCTAATGATCTCACTCTGATTCACCTCCCACACCTTCCCCTCCGGCGCCCCACCCTCCAAACACCTCAACCCCGCACTAACCGCCGCTCTCCCGATAACATCCACATCCTGTGCCCAAAAATCCTTCAGCAACCCCCCACTCACCATCCCCGCCACCCTCGCAATCCCCTTCAGCACAGCCTCCGTCGGCCGACTATCTCTCCTCTCTCCCACCAACAGACCCGGCTTTACAATCACCGTGTGCAGAAAATCCAGCTCCTTCACCGCGTCTTCCAGCTCGGCTTTCATCCGACTGTACGGGAACGGTGATGAGGTGCTGACGGCTGCGGAGGAGATGAGCACGTAGACTTGAGCGCCGGCTTCTTTTGCGGCCCGCGCGAGGGACAGGTTCAGGTCGTAGTCGATGTTGCGTTGGGCGGCGAGACTGCCGGCTTGGGCGCGCGTGGTGCCGAGGGCGGAGAGGAAGATGGAAGGTGGTGGGGAGAGGGTGGAGAGGTGGGTGGGCCAGGTTGAGGTGTCGGTGGAGGTTATGGGTTGGATCTTGGAGTATGGGTCGGGAGTGGACGGTGGGCGCCGGGCGAGAGCTGTGACGGTGGTGATGGAGGAGAGGTTTAGCAGGGTAGAGAGGATTTGGGACCCCTGTCTTGTGGTTATTATTGCGTCATAGGAGCTTGAGTCGGAAGGAGTTGTAGATGACAGCTCCAGTGCTGTTTGTTCGGAGAAGAACTCACCACGAGACCTGTACAGCCTACCACGGCAGCTGAAGTCATATTGCCTTATACTCAGTTTTTGATGATCGATGGTTGTCCAGCTCCCTGCACGATCCGTGCATAATAGTATGGCGATCTATCTTATCAGCGGATCTCGGATCAACCTTCTACCTTTCCGGATGCCAGGGGTTATTGCATCATTTTAGCATATTATTTCGTACATGCAGTCAACATCAATCAGAGCCCGTCCGCCACGAAATTATCATGGAGCTAGCCTTGTTCTCTGCCAGTCTGGAGGCCCTATCTTTGCTTAGTGTTTCTTCGTTGCTTGCTCTTCCAAAGTTGCTGAGCTTGCAACGCCTCCGAGAACTTTTCTATCCGTCTTGCAATCTTCTTCATCCTCTGAGGCAGCGCAGGAAACCTCCATAAATTCCAGACTTCTTACGACTCGACACATGAGGTCGTTTCAAGGATAGCTATCTACACCAGCATCTTAGGAATTGTAAAGCACAATGCATCTACAAGTGCAGGAACCCGAAGACCCAGTTGCTGTAGGGTCTCTCAAGAGCGATGAGGGCAAGCCAATGAAAGAATTCAAGCAACATTCATCGAGTCTTCCCTTCGGCCAGGAGATAACTCTACCCTCGATCGGCGGCCCTACTTATCTCACCGCACAGACGCTCATCCAGCAAGTGGCATACACTCTGTCTGACAAGCTCTTCACATACTCGCCTGAGACCTTTGATCTTGATGTCGCGGTCAAGAGTTGGTCGTCTCAGAACGCTACCAATGCGCATGGTTACACTACGGGCGTCCATCCTATGCAAATCAGAAACGGTGCGGCGTCCGTTGCGCTGGGCTATATCTTCTCCAAAGATTTCGATCTGAAGAAAAGACACATTCCACAGTCGATACTGGCATCCTCTTCGAGCCTCAATTACCTACGTTCTGCGCTGGACCAATTATCGCTTCTTTACTCTGTCGCCAACCCATTTGTCGCACACATTGCAGCCGTCGACTACACAAGAGCATCATCGGCTGGGCTTGTAACGGACTATGCTTCGGCATTGGGCCTTGCTGAAGAGCTAGGCTTCGGCTTGGTATCCAATTTCTCTGCGTACGAAGCGCAGCACATGTCACTATTTTCAACTCTTCTTGCCAGCATTCTTCCTACAATACACATCTACGATGGCATAACTGTAGGCCGAGAGACTACGAGGGTCATTGACGTCTTGGATCGAGCTGGGCTCCATAATACCTACAACGCAATTCTCGAAGAGGTATCAAGGTCGGACCAAAAGCGTATGAGCACCGAACGCAGAGTAGCGCGTCTGCTGAGAGCGTTCAACGGCGAGCTTGGCACAGCCTACGGTCTCTTCGAATACCAAGGTCATGCTGCGCCGGAATCCGTTTTGGTAGTCTTTGGCACTGTAGAATCCTCCTTGGCTACACAGGTTGCCTTATCACTCGAACGAGATGGTGCTAAACTCGGCGTACTGAATGTCCGAGTGTATCGTCCTTTTATCGAGGAGGAGTTCATCAAGGCGCTCCCTAAGTCCGTCAAGACTATCGGTGTACTTGGACAGGTACATGATGGTCTAGCTGTTCATGATAAAGGCGTTCACTCCTGCTTATATAGTGATGTGTTGGCTGCTGTCACCTTTTCGGACCACTGGCACAGCTCGCCTTCTGTGGCCGACATCAAGTACCCTCGGGATCAGTCTTGGACACCAAAGTCGATCGAGGTCGCTTTCCGACACCTTGGCCGCAAGCCTGGGCAGATGACTACTATTCCTGACGAGCCAACAAGCCTGCAGATCTTGGACCCTGCAGCTGTGCAGCAGTATACGTTCTGGGATGTCGATGAGTCTTCTTCCGCTAGCGCCTCAATTATGCTTGGACAAGCCCTTTCGAAGGACTCTGCCGGTAGTGTCTCGGTTAGGACAGGACACGATAACTTGGTTCGAGGTGGTATTGTAAGAACGGATATTCGGAAGTCGAAAAAAACCATCGAAGCGTCTTATCCGATAGAGGCTGCCGATGTAGCTTATGTGGGGGATGAAAGCGTTCTGAAAGATGTCGATGTTATTGAAAGCATGAAAAAGGGCGGCAAAATCATGCTAAGATTGCCTGGAGTCAAAGACGACGATCTTGAGAAGAAACTCTCTGTTGGGTTCCGGAAGTCACTGGTAGAAAAAGATGTTCAGCTATTCATTCTCGATCCGCAAGCCTTGGAAGCTGTAGCAAACGATGCAAGCCTTGAGACATACCTCACTCAGGTAGCATTCCTCAGGATTGCGCTGCCTAATTTAGAGTCTTTAGGATTACAGAAGTTGGCGGCCATCAATGGGAATGCTGATTTACTTGAAGGTATTGCAAAGGTCTTGGACAACGCTCTTCGGCAACTCGAGATCCCTGAGTCATGGGCGAAGGTTGAACAAGACACTGAGATTCCTGTACTCCCAGCAAACGTCCACGTCAATAGCTTTTCCGCATTCGGCAAGATCGAGGCAGAACCACCGTCTTTGTTGCGGGACTGGGAGATTGCCGCTAGAGGACTTGCATTCAAGGAAGCGTACGGGACAAAGCCCGCATCACGTCCCGATTTGTCGGTCAAGACATTCACCGTGCACGTGAAAGAGAACAGACGGCTCACCCCACTGACCTATGACCGAAATATCTTCCACATTGAATTCGATCTCGGAGGCTCTGGGTTGAAGTATGACCTTGGCGAAGCTCTTGGTATTCATGCCGAGAATGACGAACATGAGGTCCAAGAGTTCATCAAGTTTTATAAGCTAAAACCCGAAGAAATCGTGGAGGTGCCGACTCGAGAGGATCCAATGGTGCTGGAGAATCGGACAGTCTATCAGGCTTTGATGCAGAACGTGGATATCTTTGGTCGCCCACCGAAGCGCTTCTACGAGGCGTTGGCCGAATTTGCGGATGACGAGAACGAGCGTAAGGTGCTCTTATCGCTTGGAAGTGCTGAAGGCGCTACCGAAGTCAAGAGAAGAGCGGAGGTCGATACTATTACCTATGCCGACATCCTTCTCGAGTTTCCTTCCGCTCACCCTAGCTTCCATGACATAGTCCGCATCGTCAACCCCATGAAGCGAAGAGAATACTCTATTGCTTCATGTCAGAAGGTCACGCCTACAAGTGTCGCCCTCATGATTGTCGTGGTTGACTGGGTAGACCCCAAAGGCCGTGATCGATTTGGTCAGGCCACCAGGTATCTCAACAAGCTCAAACTCGGCGCTAAGGTGACTGTCAGCGTCAAGCCTAGCGTGATGAAGCTACCGCCAAAGCCAACGCAGCCACTCATCATGGCTGGTCTTGGTACTGGTCTTGCACCCTTCCGCGCGTTCGTCCAACACAGGGCGTGGGAGAAGGCTCAAGGCAAGGAGATCGGAGCGGTACTCCTTTACATGGGATCACGACATCAACGTGAAGAGTACTGTTACGGCGAGGAATGGGAGGCCTACCAAGACGCTGGAGTTATCACCCTCCTGGGCCGTGCGTTCTCACGTGACCAGCCTCAAAAAATCTACATCCAAGACCGGATGAGGGAGACGATGAACGACATCATTCAAGCCTATATTAAAGAGGGAGGAGCATTCTACCTTTGCGGACCTACCTGGCCTGTGCCGGATGTCACGAACGTGCTCGAAGAGGCTATCTCGAGAAATGCAAAGACGGTCGGGAAGAAGGTGGACTCGAGAAAGGAGATCGAAAAACTGAAGGAAGAGCTCAGATACGTGCTCGAGGTTTACTGAGTTGAGGAGTTGTGCTATTGTTTATATACCTAATGCATTAGACTGGATATACACGGAATTGTGTCTTTGAGCTGGACTTTTGTGATCTTGCCGCTCATGTGGGCTTCGTGGATATCTCTGATGCGCTCTGATATGTTGTCGGTTGTTTATTCAATTGTGCTTGATCAGCTGCATCGAGCTACAATCTCAGGTCTCTCACCATATGCAGCTAATCATGATTTTGTGCACTTGGTGATGCTCATCGTCGCCTTCACACACACAACCTCTGTCTCATCACAGTTATTGTAGCATCACAAGTCTTCTACATAAACAAGCGCTAATCTCCACTTTCCAATGCCCTGACTGTCTTTGACAAAAGTTCTAGATACTTTACACTATCGGAGGGTCCCCGTGGGGTCGCTTGGAGGACTCCATCATCAAAGATAAACTCATGTCCCTCGAGCCCTCCCTGGTAATGGTTTGTTGTGTTTTACTACCTTCAGGAGCTTCCTACTTCTCGCCTCAAGCTTACTCTTCTAAGTACATGGTGCTCCTCAACATATGATGGACAACATACCACTTCCACCCGCTCAGACGTAAGTCGGGATCTATCTTTGACAGCCGGTACTACGTCTCATTGACACAGCATTCTGCAAGATGTGGTTCACCAAGCGCGGCGCTCATCAGGGAGTGCTCCAGCCATACAAAGTCACTGCTGAGACCCGTCTTTCCAAGGCCACCAGGTTAGAGCATTACAAGATGCCAGCATCCTTCAGTTTTGATGTTATCTCAGCCAACATTAAAGCCATGAAGCTCATCTTCGAAGTGTTTCGTACTGAAGGTGCCGATATCGTAACATTCGATCACGAGGCAGAAAGTGGCTATTGTGACATGTTGCTCTACAAGAGTTCTCTTGCCCGAATCCCTGATCATTGGAGTCGTCGCTTCTTCGGCAGTTCAACACCGTCATCCCTCATGTCTTGAATCCGGCGCGTGTATTATCGAGAGAACCCGAGGCCGTCTGCCCGCTGAAGTTGTTGTGGCGTTTTATCCATTTATACAAGCAGTAGCATCGAGCCTTGGAGTTAGATTCACAGCATCCGGACATCAATTTTCTGTGTGCAATAGTAACTATCTCCTCAAACCACGTATGCTGTCTGTTCAACAAGCAGCGAAAGCTGCACGCGAAGAAGGACCAGGAGCAGCACGAAGACGGTCAAAGTGAGCAGTGCCATGAGCGTCGGCTTTCAGCAGCGGACGACATCAGGCAGTGGTGGCCCTAGGCCCGCACGTTCGAGAATTCGCAACTGGCGCGTCATGAAAGATCAACTTTTCCGCGAGGAGCAAGCAGCTAACGGAGGTCGTGCTACTGTGTTGCCAATTGAGGCCCTTCAGCTGTCTATATGCACCGCAATTAGTGGGCGCCATAAGGTCCCAGTGGCCGGCTCCATAATATGACGGTGGCGGAACCGTAACAGTACTCAGTGTTCACAGCTCCTCAGGCTCGTTTCAAGAAGATGGTCGTGCTGCCCGTGCCGTTATCATTGGCGGCTGATATGCAGGGCGGTCCATTCGCTCCCCTTGGTCCCGTGCACAGTTGCTTTTGTGATGCCCCTTCTCACCGCATAGGTAGCATTTAGAGTTGGGTGCTCGTCCTGCTAGGTCTCGCCCTTTGTCCGTTATTGGGCCCAACCCCTATAGGACTTATACTTCGACCGGTCCTTGGTGTCCACCCCATTCCATTGATCGAATATGCAATAGCTCGGCGCATAATGGCGTACTGGGCGTTGGACGAACCGAGTACCATCCTGAGAAGAGCTCGGTCAATATGAAGATCACATACTCTGCTGTGTCGGCGGATTGTGCAGTATCGATACGACCATCAACACCGCTACCGCCAAGTACTAGATAGCTCGGATTGTGCTTGAGTGAAACTGAGTCAATGGGTTTTTCTTCTGTTGGGTCTATGTCCGGACGGGTATATCTAGTGGAATTGGGTTAGTGAACAAGGGCGATGTGTGAAGGCAGTGACTGTGAGTACGAGACCGAGGGTATCGAGGCTAGATTTAGGATTAGGATGGTTACATGGTCAGGTTCATCAGGAGTAGCAATGTAAATGTATAGTGACTTTACCGTTAATTGATATACCTCCAGGGGGAGGGGATGCTATACGATATGTCAACACACGTGCGATCAATTTCGATAGAACCGTATTTATAGAGAGAACATAATGTATTATTTCGGGCAACACATTGTATTATCGATCGGGATATAATCTGTGTAAACCCCCACTGCTTATGCCTCACCGTTGCCTGTCATGGCTGCATGTGATAAGATGTGACGGCATCGGCTATGCCGTACGTAGCGGTCCTGTCAGCGGCTTTTGCCGATCATCCAGAACGTTCAAAGTAAAAGCCGTTGAACGCTGTCAACAATTCAATTGCCGCTCCAACTGTGACCTTACGATGTCTGACAGTCCAATAACCTCCGACACGGCGGTCAGGCGGTCTGCTTCGGTGATCTGAGTGATCCCAGTCTGGTCTGCCACCGCCAACCATACACTGACCCGGCCCGGCAGACGCATCTCTGTTTTCTTCTTCCGCATTGCTTGCAGCAAGCACGAGTGCCAGCCAATCCGTTGCGCCAGCGCATCCGCACCTTGTTTTAAGTACAGAGGAGCGTCAAAGACCGCGAAAATGCCTTCACATGACTCGCCCTCCCCAGCAAAACGGCCCTCATTGACTGAGCGAACTTCTTCGACCCACTCCCTTTCACGGGGGTCCCCTTCCACAGAACACCACTCGACCTCCCACAAAGGCTCTTCACACAAACCTTACAGAGCTCATGTCGTCGGACATAACCGCGTGGCACATGCCAGGAACCCGTCATACGGGAAGAACCTTAATAAGCTCACGAAGCTCACCACAGTGCATGGTGGTGATGGCACCGATGGTGCGATCCAGCATAACCGCTCCAAGTCCACTACTCCGTCTACGAGCCCACAAGCGCAGTATATCAAGCGCAACAGCTCTCATCTCTCACTACCACGAACAGGTTCGAAAGTATCTTTGAAAAAGAATTCTTCCGTTGTCTCTCTCCAGCGCAATGGCTCTTTGACACAGCTTGAGAAAAGCGTGAACCGGAAACCAGCTTCACAGGAATTGGGTTTGCAACCACGGAAGGGGAACCAAGGTCACAAGACTGTTTCAGTCAAGTTTTCAGTAGGCAGTGAAGGCCAAGACGAAGAGTGGACCGAGGACAGCACTTCACAATCTCCCGAAACAACGCGTACAAGCTCAATTGCACAGATACAAGATCAACAACCAGAGCAACAATCTCCTGCACCTGCTCCAGTCAAAGCCCCGGGTATATCTCAGCCTTTCCTTGCTCAATCGCCACCTCAATCGCCGCCTCAACCTATCCGTCGACCTTTAGATCGATCGACTTCTCATCGTTCAAGGATCCTAGACGCTGATGCTATAACCTCACGCCTCCTTCAACGTCACCCACCCCACATGGTTCCTCCAAAGGTTTCCTCTGTCGCAGCGACCGCAACGCCAACCGGCAGCCACAGCCCCCGCTCTTTTGGCCACAGCCAAGGTTCAACACTCAATGGAACACCAGGAATGCCCCATGACGGTGTTTCCCGCTTCATCTCCGGTGGCGGAAGCTCGGGCGGTACGTCGGGTGAAAATTCTCATGTCGCATCAAAAGTTCTCTCTACTTCCTCGCCCCCAAACGGGAGCCTCGACACATCTAAACGCGCAAAATCAACCAGCCATATCGCATCCAAGGCCCAAGTAGCAGAAGATGAGGATGACAATGATGATGATGAGCCTCGGCCCCTTGGCCCCCGCTCCCGTCAACACTCTACCAACAGCGCATTCAATACTTCCCAATCCTCCCGGACTCAGCAAAAACTCAACCTGCAGCGCGCGAGTTCTAACATGGACCCTCCGCAACCTCACCTGCCTCCGCCATCTCTGACGCAGGGTGTCAATGGCACGAGTTTGTCTGGTCAGAATAGCCAGATCTCGGAGGCGACGAGATTGGCGAAGCAGTATGAGCAGGCCTGTCTCGAGTACGCCGTTGTGCGACGGTATCGAAACCCCTTGGGCGAGGCGCTCGGAAGACTCGAGCATGTTCCCGGAGTTAAAGAGATGAGGGAAAGGAGAATCCAATTGGAGAGGCCGAAATCACGCGCCGGGGAGAGGATTAGTGTAGGAGGCGACGGGAAAATGGGCCTGAGTCAGAGTTTGAGAGACGACAGGAGGTTGAAGGGCAATGGTAGAGGAGAGGGGAGGGTCAGGTTTGAGATTGGGAGTAAGGACGATAGTGGGATTGGTGGTCATGATGACAGTAATGACGATGACGATAACGATGACGATGGAGATGGGGAAGAAGGCGTGGACCAGTTGGTGAGGCGGATATGGGACAGTAGGATCGATACTTCTTCTGGTGATTGAACGATCGATCGAATCGACGGCTAAGGGTTTCCCGGCGTAAGGATGGCTTATTTTGGATGGCTCGGCCAGATGGTTTCATATCGGCGGTTTTTCTGCAGCGTTTTCGAGTGCATTGCTTACCGTATCCGGGATGCGGTGACCGGGAGTTATGATGGCTGATTGGAGAGGTTTTCCGACTCCCTGTAGCTGATGGGTACAATATCCCACAATCCATAGTCGACCTCCCTGATGACTTCTCGTCATCTAATGGATTTTCTGACAACTGGTATCTGTGAACGGTCTATCTCAGGTGCACTGTGCCGCCACACTACCCTGAATCGAACACCACAGAGCTTGAGCACAGGAAGGTCCTGGCTTGATTTCAAGCTCAACAAGAACCCAATGTGAGAGGTGTTCAACGGAAATTTCAATAGAGGAGAAAGGCATGCGTGCTTGCTTGTAACGTGGCCATTGAGCTTCTTGTAGACATTCTTAAAGATTGGCTTAGGCAGTTCTAACAATCCTGAAAACCGGTGAACAGATAGATTACTGTAGTAAGCAGTCCAAGTAGTAGAGTACTCACTCGTAAGGTACTCACTCTACTTTAGATGTGTGACCGACCTCGTTGATGTCACAAACCCTCGCGACGTTCGATGGCGAAGTTTTTCGGACCTTGCCGGCCGACTAGCTTCCATATCTGGACTCCGAACCATCACACCTCCATGCTATGACCTACCGTTTCTTTTCGACGCTGAGATTTCTACAACATGAGAACCCATTGGTAATTGAGTCTACCTCTTTTGAGAAAAGCAAGGCTCATGTGTATTCCTAGGGATTACCGCGCTCTGGTGGCCCACCTCAGCTCCCCCGAAGGCAGCGAGGCCTGCCGGAGAAGCGCGGTATACGAGATGTGCAGAAGGTTATAGCAGTCTCATCAGCCAAAGGTGGGGTGGGGAAATCTACAATCGCAGGTATGGCCAGTACGTAACCCAGCATACCGAACCAAAAAAAACTTATGTCGAATCAGTAAATCTCGCCCTGTCCTTTGCTCGCCGCGGCCTTCGAAGCGGTATCCTGGACACCGACATATTCGGTCCCTCAATTCCAACACTCCTTAATTTATCTGGAGAACCTCGCCTCTCCCAAAGTATACCACACGAGCCATCACAGCTTTGGGTCGTTGACTGATGCTGGATGCTGTTGTCAGACAACCAATTCCTTCCCCTCTCAAATTATGGCATCAAATCCATGTCGATGGGCTATCTTGTCGATGAAAAAGCACCCGTGGTATGGCGCGGCTTGATGGTCATGAAAGCAATCCAACAACTGCTACACGAAGTTGACTGGGGTGGGCTGGATATCTTGGTTATGGACTTACCGCCAGGAACGGGGGATACGCAGTTGACGATTACGCAGCAAGTCAAGCTTGATGGTGAGTAGAACAGCAAGCAAAGGAGATGGTCGAGGGTCAGCGCTGATAGATATGCAGGCGCTGTGATTGTGTCAACGCCGCAGGACATTGCACTGAAGGATGCCGTGAAGGGAATCAGTATGTTTAGGAAGGTGGACGTGAGAGTATGGCCCTCCACTTTCTCACCGCACACAAATATATTGCTCATTGTGTACGTGCCAGATCCTCGGCATGATTCAGAATATGTCCGTCTTCACCTGTCCCAATTGCAATCATAGCACCCATATATTTGGCTCCGAAGGGGTGGTTCGAGAATGCGCCAATCACGGAATCGATTTCCTAGGCGACATACCACTACACGCTAGCATCTGCAACGATGCAGACCGAGGGATGCCTACAGTGGTTGCAGAACCGGAGAGTGAAAGGGCTAGGACGTTCATGACCATTGCTGAGACTCTTAGCAAGACCCTCGGCATTTAGGGCTGAACGTAAACCTTCTCATGTAAGATAAAACACAACATGAGAGCATCAGAAAAGTTGAACAGACCCAAGAACTCGCTGTGAGCAGTGGGATTGAGAGATGGTTGTTCATATCGCTGGGTCCCCGATTGACAAAATGTATGTGTGGGAGCTTATATCAACATTGAATGCCACCAGCTGTCGGAGTGGCCGCCACGTTTAGCTCCCAGCATTGTATTTCCTCTGCAATGCTCTCCGAGCAAAGCTCAGAAGGAGGGAGTGTGTAGCAGCAATGTTCCATAGCTTCCAAAGCCCTTGAACTCGCTTTTCCAACGTTTCGCCATCTGTGAGCTCGACGACATCTCGACACCTCGACACATCTCCCAGCTACATAGAGCACTCGTGAGAGACTCGGCGTACATGGTGTTGTCCAAGAGATCGTTTCAATTTATTTGGCGGCTGCAATGTCTGTACTGCGTCCGCCGGTGAGATTTACCATATGAATGATGAGAAGAGTCCGCACCGCTTGTTGATTGGTTCAGCAAAGAGGGTGTAGCACACTTACATGAGTTAGGCGTGGGTAAGGTATGATATCCATATAAAGATACTGCTTGGGTTCAGGCTGATGTAGACGGACTCACTCTACATCAGCTTCGAAAGCTTCGAAGAGATTAATTTCGTGGAAGCTCTCGACGGATATAGGGAGGAGATTTTTGTTAGTTACTGTCTTTGCGATTTGGAGAAATGTTGTCCGGGTCGTGCCAGGCACCCTACGCTGAATTACGGTTCGGCCGTCAAAAGAACTCCATGGGTAGCGCCCCAAACGTTGAAACTTGTTGATTTTCTCCGTTCTGCTTTATATGCTTGTGCGATTTTCGGTTCCCCCGAGACTGCATTCGTCATCGTAACTCCATATGTTTGTACCCAGTGAGGCCACAGACAACCTTGGCTCCAAGATAAGCGCTGTGCAAAGAGGAGGCGTGCAATGTGCGTGGTACCGGTAGGCCTTCGAGACTGATACCGGTCGAAGATAGCTGGAGTGCTCCACCGCAGCTTCGGGCAATGAAAGGAAATTCGAGGAAGTCGGAATACTGAGATATCTGAGGGGAGCCTGAGTTGAGTGGTGAGAGCCACTGTTATCCGCCAAGTGCTCTGCCGTGTAATGTACCGGACATCCCTGGACAGTGCTTTCTGAGAAGTGCGTCGAGGTCGGCGATTCACAGCGTGTCAATAACCTCTGAAGGACTCCGTTGACAATGTTTGGTTGCTATCAATGAGAGATCTTTGATAAAGTGCTCAGTGCCTCTGAGGAAGACGCTTTGATTGGTAAGGATGAAATTCTAAGTGGCGATCTCGAGCTGCTTCACGGTTGCCGCTCCTGGATCAAAAGCTGGGATAATTGCACGATGAGCTACTTCGTGAGAGAGGTTGATGTGTTGCTAACCGACTTCTGCTTGTTGCTGTGCAATACGGGCAAAGATAAATCATCACACGGGAACTTCCTTTAAAATCGATGACAACGAGAAGTCTCCTCTGATGTTGCTGCTGCAGTACGTAAGTCGAGTCCTGTCGAGCTTTGCGAGGTTCAGCAAGAAAGTCCAGAGCAGAAAGGTATAACCGAAGACACACCAATGGACCGAGCGCTAGTATTCGGACATGATGAGAACGCAGACGTTAACATGAATGATGGATCACCAACGCGCGGCAATCCCATCAAAAACACCAACAAAGCGCTTGGAGAAGATCGACCTGAGGGAAAATGGGGAAGATGACGGAAATTCCGTGGATTCATAGGGATATAGAATCAACATTGACATGGATGGTCGAAGGAATGCGATCGAGCGAGATTTGGCTGGTTTGCCTGATAGGGACATAGTCCTGGTAATACAGGGGGAGATATCAGTGCAGAACTTGCTTGACTCGGTGAATGCGCTAGGACACGTCATCCATGTTGATATTGAGGATCGAAAGTTTACGGTTGAAGGGGATCTGCCTGATTGTTCCAATGAATATATAGAGAAGGTCCTGCGAGACAAGGTATCAGTTCAGGGACTACTTGACGTCAACAAAGAAAACACTAGGAAGGTCCTCAAACCAATAACGCCGAAGATTCAGAAAATCATGGGGAAGCGGAAGGCTGATAAAACCGTAAAAGTATCATCACCAGTAAGAATCACTTTCAGAGAAAGAAGACGATGATATCTTCATTGACAGGGATGAACATGATGAGACTGAGGAGGACCTAGAGGGTCTGAACAATGAAGATGTTGACCCCCCATAAGGAGTGAAGTATCTTTCGCTCAGCTAGTTGCGGATGACTATCAGAAAGAGACCGGTGTTACCGCAGAAGCACTTGCAATGACTCATGTGCAGATCGCCAGGGAAAAGGCTATAAAGGACCGAGAAGACAAGATAGTCATAGGGTCTGACGGCATAACCAGAGGAAGAATCATCAAGCACTTGAGTAAGCAGTGCCATTTCTGGTACACCGCAGACACGGTTGGTCAGCCTGACGCGTAATACTTCCCGTCTATCATCAATGCTACCATTGGCTAACCCCCATCCAGTCCAGTGGTAGAATTCTTGTTGGGTTACCTAACCCTGGTTGTAAGAGGTCCTGGGTAGGCTGGCCGTCGGGTCATGTTGGATTGGGGCAAGGCTTCTTGCAGGGATTTGCGGTTTGGTGTGGGTTTTCCATATGCGATTCAACCCACTGTCGGTTTGGACCGGTTTCTGTGACATTACCCAGAAGTAATATCTGCCACAGTGGCATCTGTATAAGGAGCTGGTGAGACGCAACTTATACTGTCATGTATAATTTTATATGAATGTCTTGGCGGGGCGAGTCAAACCACCAGAATGAACTTCTCAGCCCTAATTCAACCCACTCCGTCTTGACAGGGTCAGAATATCTGACCCATATCGGGGCCCCATACCTAACCCGACCGGGTGAACGGTTCAAGTACGTGACCTCCCTTCGAATAATCATGCAACTTTCCGATAATTTGTCGATCCCAGTTCAGCCCTACATTTTGGCCCAATTCAGAGCCGTGACATGCCCTCTTTGAAGTTTGCAGAGCTGTAGGTATGTTCTAGAGCCGGAGGCGCAGACCTGGTGGAGTTGTGACTGGGTTTGCTGTTAAGGAGTGACCCCTGTCACCGGTGAAATTAAGCGAGCTCTATGACATACCGTATCGTTGCAGCAATCGTACTTGTATCTACATGTTAGCTTCCTTCTCAATGATTGCACCTTAGAACGGAAGACTCTCTCCTCCTGTTTACTCTATGCACATCTCATCAATAGCCGAAAGAATTAGATAAAGAACGATCGCACCGTTCTCCTCAAGATGCAGGGCTTTAGTGAGTATTGCCTGAATCTATGGTACCTTGAACGGAGACTGACCATGCGTACTATGTAGATATGGGACGGTGTGCCTCGAACGGAGTTAAATAGTGCAAGGTCTCATCACTGATAGTCCCATAGCTATGTCCCACCAGAGTACGAGGGCACCACCTCTGCCAACAAGCTTGCCGGCAAGCACGTCTCACCCCCGACTCTATTGCAGAGATTTGTACTAAACCACTGCAGAAATGCCCTCGGTAATCGCGCCCGCAAGTCCGGGCAAGGCATCCTCACGGTCCGCTTCGAAATGCCCTTTGCAATATGGTGCACTACCTGCCCCAAGCCTACCATCATCGGTCAAGGAGTCCGCTTCAATGCGGAGAAGAAAAAGGTCGGCAACTACTACTCGACGCCGATCTTCAGCTTTCGCATGAAACATACTGCATGTGGAGGATGGATCGAGATACGGACGGATCCGAAGAACACGGCATATGTCGTTACCGAGGGCGCGAAAAAGAGGGACACAGGAGAGGACAAGGTGCAGGAGGGGGAGATCAGGATTCGGACAGACGAAGAAATGGAGAGGTTACAGAATGATGCGTTTGCGACATTGGAGGGAAAGGTCGAAGATAAGCGGCAGGCGTTGACGAACAAGACCAGGGTGGAGGAGCTATTGCAGTTGCAGGACAAAGACTGGGATGATCCTTATGCTGCGAGTAAGAAGCTTCGGAGAGCGTTTAGGGCAGATCGAAGAGTGCGGCAGAAGAATGAAGAAATGACAGAGAATCTCAGGGATAGGATGAGCTTAGGCATGGATCTGCTAGAGGAGACGGAGGAAGATAGGAGGCGCGCAGGTTTCGTGGAGTTTGGGAAGGTGAGAGGGGAGGGTGCGATAGCGAAAGCAAAGGCGAAACCTCTCTTCGCAAGTACAGACTCGACGAGCCTTCCGGCCAAGAAGCATCGTGTCAAGAAGTCCGGGAAGACTAAAGCATTGGAGGAAGCGGAGAAGAGGCGAGAGACGCTACGCCTAGAGCTCAGCGGCAACACGCGAGCCGCCGTAGACCCTTTTCTTCTGGGTGATAAAGCATGGGGTTCTACAAACGGACAAACCAGCATATTCCCGGGGATCAAACGAAAGCGAGAAGGTGGCAACCTTAGTACTCGCATGGACAATGAAGGTGATAATGAGGATACTGTTTTGAGTGGCACACGCGATATACCGGCGTTGGTGGATTACGATTCGGATTGAAGTGTACAACATGGGATCCATCTGGCGTTTAATACATTGTTCCGGCGAAGGCTTTCCATTCCGATACCCAGCGATACTATGGCGTTCCATTTCCAACAGATTGTGCTCTAAGGAGGTAAAAGTTAGCCAGTAACGCAGAACCACCATGCAGCATGAAGTGGCCTTCTAGCAGACTAGCAATCATGCCAGGGTCTACGAATTATTGTGTTCTCACCATGCCATTGGGCCCACCATCACACCCTAAGTTCACCATCAGTACCTTATGACAATATACATCAGCATGATGACCCACTTCCAGAGCGGGATTGACCATGCTAATGTCCACATTTGGCGGGCTACGAGCAGTCCCGGCGTTACGTGTTCCTCCCGGCCACCCATTCAACCTTAGTGATCATTTTGCAATTGCTGCTTCTCAGATCAGTTTTACACATAAATTTCCCGGTGAGCTACTGCTGTCATGCGCATCCTAAAGATGGTTCTCTGCAAACTCTGCAAGATTTGCTGCGATTACTCCGGGTTTCGGTTTATCGGTGGATCATAGGGTTTTCTCAACGGTCTTTCAAAGACTTGGTCTGCTGTTATCCTGTGTACAGCTCAGTCCAAACCCCCTGGTTCACAAACGTACAGTTACACAGCATCCGGCAGCTCTCCGTCTTCACCAGTGAGCATCCCATCCAGACATACAGACAGCTAAGCTGTCGCAAGCATACCGCAAGCTCCAATCATACCACCCTCCTGGTGTGAAGAACGGAAAGAAGCGTTGCGCGATGTCCCCGCAGCTATCTGTCACGTACCCTTGATGATGAGGCGACGGAGCTTGGATTAGGTGGAATTAAAGATAGTCCTGATGTGCAGTCCAGAGGCTACCTACGACTTGAAGACGGACCTTTCCTAATAGGGCAGTCGGTGCAATAAGCTTATCTCTTATAAGCAAGAAACTGATACAAAGTACGATCGGTCAAGCAGACTGAGAGCTGGCTTAGGAATAGGGTCCTCGCGGATGCGAAGTCCAGGAGGCATGATATCAAGGGAGTGTAGTAGTATCGGCGTTGCTGGTCACAATCAGTAATCCAATGCATTCGAGAATGTATGTCCTCCAGCTGTACGACTTCTGTGCCCGTCTAAGGCTGCTCCCAAACACGTAGAACCAACATCAACTTGTCGCGGAAGCCTCGCGAGAAGTACGGAAGTCCGAAAGCTGAGATTGAAAATGTGTTGAAAGAGACGGAGATGATCCAGGACATTCGGCTTGAGCTGGGAGGTCTCTTTCGAAATTGATCATGATGTCGTTGTGCCATTAAGCCAGGGCAGTGACGATCCCAGTATAACAGTAGCTGCTGTACAGTCATTTGATTATCGAGATGGCGATTCGGGCGCAACTCGATCTCTAGTCGTTCGTGGAGCGAAACTCGCTTATGGTCAGCCCTAGATTTTACAAGTGAATGCTTGAAGCGAGCGCGTGCTTCAGATTGCTACCAACCTTCCACGACGTAGACGCCATTCGAACACGATCTTCGCAACACGGCCCACTGTCCCGACCATGGCTGCCAAAGCTGACGCGAGTCAATACGGCATTCCATTGGAATGGGTTGCCTCGAAGGGAGAGCTTGGAAAGCATGCCGACCCAGGGTCGATCTCGAAATCGGAGCGACTGATTTTGTACAACCAAGATGTCCTCTACCACCAGAACAAGGAGATCCTCCAGGCCCTAGCTAAGTGAGTGATCTCTTCAACGCTTATGGCTGGCGTATGCTAATCTCTCACCTCACTGTAGGTTGGGAGGGGAGCGCGACGCAGACAAGGTTCCTGCAGTCCTTGTGCCAGCCCAGGCTGCTGTTACTGCTGCCAGCGTTTCTGATGAGCCGGTTCTGAATGGTCGAAAGAAGAAAAATAAGCCCATGAGTGAGCAGGGGCGGGAGCTGGAGGCGTGGGCAAGTGGGATTAAAGAACATGTGTCTTATATCGGGAAACCTGGATTCGGTGAGTCCATGGAGCTGCGTAAGAGGGGAGACTTTCAGACATAGGCCCAATCTTTAACATGATGCAGTCCAAGGTAGCCCAGCAGCGTTGGACGCTGCCCAATCCGCGATGCCAAAGACTGTGATCGCGAAATATCCCGGAAGAACTGCGCCAATTCCTGCACCTACCCAGGCAGTTGCTTCGAACGCTCTCAAAGAAACCAGGAAGGGTGTGAAGGAGATGGCACTGGCAATACAGGAAGCAAAGCTTGCAAAGGAGCGCGCCGAAATCCGGGAAGTACTCCAGAGATATCAGCAAGAAGAAGAGGAAAAAGCGAAGTGTAAGAAGTCATCATCCAAACCTATGAGGAGCTACTATCTAACCATCATATGCCTTTCCAGTGCTCATTGGCAAGAACGCAACCAAGAAACGGGTCCATGGCGACTCTTTCATCAAGGATCACAACTCTGAAGATGACATGCAGAGCCACGTCGTACCAAAGTTAAGCAAGAGGGAGCGCCGAAGCAAGAAGACGAAGGTTGAGGCATAGGTGGACAACACGGAATACTCAGATTTGGTCATGTCTCCAGTATCGTCAAGGAAGGCCGCGAATTTAGTGTGTGTTGCTATCTACTCCTGATCACTAGCTAGCCATTCAGGATCTGCGTCCTCGTCTTCAGGATCGTGCGATAGTAATGAACCACGGTCTTCTTCATCATTGCCCCCTTCAGAGAGATGATTACCCTCGAGAACGTTATTGGAATTTGTGCCCAGGTTGCTTTCCTTCGCTGCGTCCTTGTCTTGATCTACCGATGCCTGACTCATGTCCTTGTCTACGCGTTCTGGTGCACCGGATGTGGCCTGCTCAGGGTCATTTTCAGTGATGAATCCGCCTCCTACTCCATTGCCGTTGGGTACGAAATCGCCTTCTTCATGCAGACGTTGCAATATGATCCCCTCTGCGAGCTCGACATCGGCCAAGCCCTGACCTACGTCCAGATTATCTGTGTCCGATTTTCCCTGTGAAAAGACCTCCGTAGTCTCTTCAACCTTCTCAGGAATGAAACCTCCGCTTTCATGTAGCCCTTTCTCAATGATGAAACCGCCTCCTTCAGTTTGCGATAGGGGTAGTGCATAAGCTGTATCTGCCTGGTGAGTTTCTGGCGAAGCTTCTATACTTCTCAGCGCTTCTTCCGCGTCTGCGTCCTCGTCCACATATCTGGACCTAAATCCCCTCCCTTCATCTTCACTGCTGAGATTCTGTTGGAAGTAGAACCGCCCAACAGTAGGCTCAGCGACCTCCTCTTGATCCCTATCTGGCAGAAAGCCACCTCCATCACCTTCTTCCATCTCTTCATCCACCTTCCCCATCCCCTCTTGCACAGCATCTCGCTCGCCTTCGACGTCATACCCATCGATCCTCTCCCTCACCCGCAAACCCGCCATGAACCGCCTCCACATCCTCAACGCTTCCAAAGTTCGTCTCGCCTCTTCGGCTTGAGCTCGCTCGTTTTGGAAGCCCTCGATGACTTCTTCAAGGGCTTCGCGGTATTCCACTGCCGCAACGATACCTTTGATGACTGCAGTGCCGTGGCGACCTTTGAACTCAAAGCCAGTCACTGCATCGGCGTAGTCTACACCAACGACCTTGGCTGCTCGTGCAGCTTCAGGATATGGTAGATGAACCCCACCTCGAGGCACCATACTTGGGACGTAGACATCGAGATTCCCATATGTGTTCTTGGGCACACGTCCGTTTACGATCGGAGGGGCTTCGTATGGGACAGTCTGAAACCCAGCATAGACGCCAGTACCAGCCCCTCTGTCATCATCAGCCTCTTCTTCGCCATCCTCATTGACAGATATTGCTCTTTGGCGACGTGGCTGGACACGCTTCAAGGGCTGCTCGCCAGCCTAGACGCAGCAATGCTGAATTAGCTTCGAATTTCCGTCTCTTGTATCACATAGAAGCTGTTACCTTGATCTCTCGCCCTAGTCTGTACCAGCCATCGGCACTCTTCACATGATGCACATCCCGTCTTCGATATATAGGCTCCAGAGCTTTGGTTGCGCCGCCTGACAACGACTTGCCAGCTCCAACTTTGCCTACTTCACGCTTAGGATGAAGGACTTCACTGCGTTTGAGATGGCGCTCCAGTGCATAGTACGGGTGATCCTTGAAGTCTTGCACACTTCTCGGCATTTCTTCTGCCGCTTCTTTTGCTGTAAGCTCGGCATCTTCAACCTGATCACGATCTAAGTCCCATCCTCTTCTGAAGACCCTCATCGTCCTTCGCCACCATCTCTCACCGCCTTTTGTCACTTCTACTCTGGATTTCCTAGACTTTGCGTTATATGCTTTTGCGTATCTCCTGGTGACATCCTGAGCAGCACCATCTTCCTCGAAAGCAACAACATAGCTCATATTATTCTCTGCATCACTGGCAGGGGGTTCAAGTTTTGAGGGCTTAGCGATGGTATTGGTCACAAGTGAATCGACAGGAACCCATTTTTGCACGGCCGTATTGAAGGCTTCCACCCAAACCACCGGGTATGGTGATTCTTTGATACGTTTTCGTTTAGGTTCTGCGTTGCATTTGTCAGATGTAGAACATGATCCGGAGGATACAACGTACTCTTCGTGGGTGGAGGCTTGCCAAGATTATCATCGCTGCCCAAAGCGAACGTAGGTTGTCCCAACCGCCTCGGCCTTCTTGGCACTAGAGGTGCCATGCCGTCAATTGTGCTGCTAGAAGTTGGCCCGAACGGAGCGACGTGGTGCTGGACATCTACACCACTGTCCTCGTCGCTGGTGGCGGGTAGATTGTTGAGTTCTGCAACAATGATATCCGGCTTGGGCTTCTGCGGGGTAGTATTCTTGACAGCGGCCGTGAAGGGAAGAGACTGTAAGGAGCAGACTAGCCGTGCTTCTACGCCAACAGATCGTAGGAGAGCGCAGAAGAGTTGAGCACCAATATCCCGCGAGCCTTCGAGTTTGCCAGCTAGAGCACGGAAGTCAGGCTTCTCCAAAGGCAGGTCCATGTCATCTGGAAGGGTGAACTACGTTCCGTGCGCATGAGTTAGACTATCTGTCGTCGATTTTCAGGAGGTATCACGGGACATCCAGTTGTACAAAGCAGTGCAAGCAAAAATCTAGTACATACATCTTTCAACGCCTCTACAGGCTCTACCCAGTAAGGCCGCCTCAGTCCCCTCGCCGTGACCTTGAATTTCGTCCTCCATGCGTCACTAGCCTGCGCCAAACCGTCCATAAACGATCTTGACCTCTGAAACTGAGACTTCTCATCGTCTGGGTTTAGGTATGATACGTTTCGTTTGGTGAGTAAGCCCTTCAACGCGGCCTGTGAACAATCAGCCCTCTACCAGCACTCGATACAGGTATCAGACCTGTTCACCTGAACTTCCACGTCATCGCACCAATTATTGCGAAGATGAACGTGCGCAAGTAAACAGAGCAAATGTGTTTTGTGAACTTCTAGTCTCATCTTTTTCTCTATCGCAGTACTGGGCTTCCGCCGTGCTGTACCTCTTCTTGGTGATCTCACGTCCCCAGTGTCTAGTACTAGTTCCATTGGCTTCTCATCCTCAACATCCTCCTCGGCAGTTTCTTCAACCCCATCTTTCCTCAGGCCCACCTCTTCCCAGTCCATATCACTTTCCGGAGAGTCATCTGAGTCATTATATGCCGTCTGTTGTCTTGGAATTGCTTTCTCCGAGATGTGATTATCACTATCGGTGTCTTCAGCCAGAACCGAAGACTGTTCCGTGTCATGCCCTGAGGTACCGCCATCGTGTCGAGATATCACTTTTCCTCCGATCCTGCGACGCTTGACTGCCTTGCCCTCTTCACTGAAGCGTGTGGGTGACGATGAGACCACTTCTGCCAGCATTTCCCGGTATATATCGGATATGGGACTACTTCCAGCCGTTGGTGAGGCCGAGCCCTTGGGTATCCGCCCCTTTCTAGGCTTTGTGCCAGCCATAACTACGTAGATGCGCCGATGAGGGTTGGCAGTGATGTAGCTCTAGAGATCCTCACGAGTCCCAAAATTTCTTAGAAAAGATCTGTCCATGAGAAGGGGTGCATCTGCTGGGCTCCTCCCGCCTCACATCTTCGGCCAAATATGCTTGATCGGCTCTTCCCAAGTTTCCATCGAGGATTAATGAAATAGAATGGTTTGCCTGCTGGTGGTGTGAAGGGTTGGACGTCAAGAACCGTCAGTACGTGCTCGTCTTCGGTGATCTCTGTATCTCATGCAACTTTGATGGTTGATGACCATTGCAGTGCAAATGGATGACATCAGGTTCGCTTCGGGTCGCGTCTCCCAAGCGCGTCTCCAGATTATACTTATCCTCTATCACCGTACAACCTTCGTGGTCCGCAGCCACGCAAAGACAGAACTATGGCAACTCGTTTTAGAAAGCGGATGTCCTCAGGGACAGTCTACAGCTCCACTCCAAAGGCTAGACAGGTGCACTTCACTCCTCGGAACCGTTCTATCGTTTCTACGAAACCTGCCCTTCCGACCTCTCGAACCCGGCAGCAGACCCTTACACAGATCGATTTCGTTGCGAGATACGTGCCTGAGGAAGATGTTGATCTTAACTACATTGAGGAAGAGGTATCTCGGAAGAGAAAGAGAAGAAGAACACTGCCTGCCGAGGATGCACCAGCGACCGTCGAAACGAGGGCAAGCAGGAGACGGAAAGTGAAGCAGGAGGTGGAGAATGAGAGCAATGACTCCGCAGCAACAACGGGAGCACAAGTAAACGTCACGCAAACACAGTCAAGTCCGGAGAGCGGCGAGATAAGACCACCAACGACGCCGGTCACTATTCGCAAGGTGGAGATACCCTCATCACAATCACCAGCAGACACCCCTCTCTCTACACAAAGTACAAGATCGATCCGGAGTCCGTTACGATCCCCTCTGAAAGCGAAGTCTACAAATGCGCGCGTTCCATTGGTCTTTTCACCCAAGGCAAGGCAAGCGGTCGGCTGGCACCCAAAGCTGGAGGTGAAGAGTAGTGTTAGCTGGGAGAACGAAGATAGCCAGCACTCTACAACCGTCCCGTCTCCACGAAAGGCCAATCAAACAAAGAATTACTTGGTCACGTCAAACGCTTCTCGTATCGCGGATGGTCATCAAGAAGGCCACGATGATACGCAAGGAGTCTTACTACAATCAACATCTGCGAGCGAGAACGTTAACCGTTCAACCCAGAGTTCGTTACCTATCGATCAGCCTCCAGCCCATCTGTCCGCAAAGACCGAGATCCGCGATTCAGACGACGAAGATGAGGAAGAAGAAGTCGAAGAAGATTATGAGATGGGGAACGAGACTCAGGGTGTTGTGCATGGTCTGCTTCAATCCTCAGAGCACCTTCAAACAGACTCAGACCTGGATAACTGTGTCGCTAGTCGAGGGGCCGGGAGCATTGACGAGCCAGATACGACTCTTCGACAACACCATGAGGAAGAAGATTCTCCGTTTCATGACAAAAAGAGCCTTCCAGACGGCGACGACGTCGACAAGAGATACACACAAGCACAACACCAAACTAGCAACCACACTCTACGTACCGAAAGTCATTCAAATACCCACCCTGCCCTACGCTCCGAATCCGAAGAAGTCTCCGCCCAGCTAACTAACGACCTCTACCACCAAACTCAGCATAACACCCTATTAACCCTCTCACCTCGCCTTCTCGACTCGCAGTCCCAATTCGGTTTCGTATGGCGCGACTATACTCACTCCCTCCCTGAGGTTTCACCCGAGCAGGAGCACGAGCATGACTCTTCCCCAATCAGAAACACAACACCCAACCTTCCCTTGGAAGAAGACCTCCGAACCTCACAAGTCTCCACCATTGACGGCAACACACAGCCCCCCCAATCTCAAACCTCGACCCCCCAACAACAGTTCTTCTCTTCGCAACTCCACCCTCCAGAGTCCTTACATCAATCCTCACCCCCTCCTTTCCCGCCTTTACCTTCACCTTCACGCTTCAGAGCCGGGGCTCACGACTTGGACTTGGGGGATGTCGATGTTGGAGAAGGAAGAGGGTTTGATGGGTACGATGGTTACGATGGGAAGGTGTTGACGGTTAGTCAGTTGTTGCCGGAAAGTATGTTGAATGAGAGTGAGAGTTTGGGGATGGTGCCGTTTTTGGACTCGCAGGAGAGCTTGGAGGGGTTGGAGTAAGAGGGTGGGGAGGGGTGAAAGGTTAGATGCTGGACTGTGGATTGGGGTGGGAGGGAAGACTTTGGGTGGCTGTGTTACGTGTGTAAACGTACGAGATCAAGGCGCACGACAAGATATCCTACCAACGGGCTCAGACTTATTTGGGTGATATCGTGCTACCAAACTAGCTCCTAAACAACCTCAACCCCTCCTCCCCGCCATCCACTTCACTATCCTCATCCCCCCCAACATCCTCTCCCAACCTTACCCTAACCCCCAACAACCCCCCAAACAACTCATCAACCTGCCTACTCCCCCAGCTCCACGTATCCTCGCTCGCCATGAAATTCTGCAACCTCTCATGCACCGTATACCTCATTTTCCGCCCCTTGCTAGCCTTCGTATCGACCTTCTTCCTCGTCTTGATTTTCGCTTCGCGATGCATCGCCATTGACATCCCAGGCGCGACGGATGAGATACCCGCCCCGACGGCGCTGTCGGCCATGCGCTGATCAACGAGTTCTTTGAGAAGAAGCGCGTAGAAATCCGCGTCGTCGAAGATATCGACTGATTCCGTCACGCCGGATTGGGCTTGTAGAGGCGCGCAGGAGCGCGGTGTGCGGGTGCGGGTGACGAGGCGGGGTGCGTTTGTGTTGGAGAGGTGGTCGTCGAGGACGGAGGTGAGGGTGTGGGTGGTGGGTGTGTTGATGAGTTTGCGGGAGGGGGGGAGGACGGCGACGGGGCGGAGTTTGGTGGACCATTTTTCGAGGGTGGAGCGGCGGTGGGGCAGTGAGGTTGATTCGTGGAGTTGCATGCGCTGCCAGAGGGTGGTGGTCGGGGTTGAGGGTTGAGCGGGTGGGTCACGTTTGCGTTTCGTGCCGGTTTGGTGTTGGGATGAGGAGAGATCGTGGCGGAGGTGGTCGAGTTGGTTCCAGAGCTTCAAGGCTGCTTCTTCGGCGGCGCGTATTGCTTCTCGGGCGTCATCGGGAACAGGTGGGCTGGTTTTGAGTGCGGACATGGAGTTTGTGGCGATTAAGGCCTTTTGTAGCCTTATGCGGGTGTTTAGGAGAGCATCGAATGTGGATCGTTGGTGTTTGACCGCTTTGCCTTTCTCTGCATCGGCTTTCGCAGCCTGCGAGATGGTAGCCACGACGGTCTTTTGCTCTTCAGTCATCATCTTGCGGAGTTCTGCGCGGTCATCTCTTATTTTCGGTGCATTGCCATCTTCATCTTCGTCTTCATCATCGTCCTCTTCCAGCTGCTCCGCACTACCATCTTGGGATGAACCATCATCGTCGTCGCTGACAACCTCCTCCTCTTCCGAAACACCAGCGACATCGAGTCCACCATAATCACTCGGGATGCCTTCAGATCCCCCAAGCAGTGAGTCTTCCGACTCTGAGTCAGACCCCTCCATCTCCTGACCTCTTTTCCCATCAATCCCCTTCTTCGGCCCCCCAACACCATTAACTCCTCCAGACCTCTTGCTCCCTCTGAAACTAAAATCTTTAAATCTCTCCGTATCACTCTCGCCAAACGCCTCATCACTATCAATATCCTCATCCTCCTCCACCTCCCCGCCATCCACATCCACATCCACATCCACATCCACATCCACATCCCCATCCCCATCCTCCGGATCCATCACATCCTCCTCTTCCTCCGTGTCGCTCTGCGCGCTGGCCCCACTCCCAAACGGATCATCATCGCTCTCCTCACCCATCAGAGCATCCCGACTGACCCTAGACCCCTCATACCGCGGCCCAAGTGCTACCTCGTCGCGCGGGCGGCGCAATTCACTCTCCCTGGGCCTGATCAGCCCTATCCCACGCACTCGAGGCTTATCCGAACATACCCAACTTCCGCATAATGCTCGCGTCCTTCGACCTCGTCACCATCAGCGCCTTCGGAATCCGAGTTTGCGCCGTCGACATGAGATGCGCCATGTTCCTCCGGGTCGAAATCTGCCGGCACTTCAGCGGTTTTCACAAGAGCCATGAGCAGAAAGGATCCTACGTTTTGGCGCGGGATCATCCAGCTCAGCGATCTGTTCCGCCAGAGTTTTCGGCACTTTGGATTTCGCCATGGTTGGGTTGAGGATGCTTTCAATTTTTTGGGGGGGATTTGGCAAAGAACCCCTGCGAAAGTACGGAAGGCGCAGAACTTAGCCCAAAGCAGCCGAACTTTTTTCATCGTCGAACGTCTACAACTCGGAATAAGCTCGCTTTCCCACAGTGCTTGTGCATGTACACGTAATGCTCGAAATGATTCACGTCACGTGCAGTCGTATAGGCGAGAACAACAAAAGGATTCTCCACGCGTTTGTATGTAAACAACATACAAATATCATGGGAAAACCACTTCCTCCTCACTTAGTGAGCTGAATTGTCATATATCGACATGAATTAAATAAGTCCTGAATTGAAATATCAAGTGAATGTGCTGTCAACCCCAATACAGCCCGTCAGGTCTATGAAAGGGCTAAAAAACGGGCAAATGACTTGAAGGACCTTGATGAAATCCTAAAGCATGTGTATCATGGAAAATTGTGGGTTTTTAGCCCTATAATTAAGATTTTCATATATAAAAACTAACATAGGGTTAGGTCAGGGCGTCCAGAAGTCCTATCTCAGAGCAGTGATGCAGTCAATCTTCTAATTCAGCAAGCCCTAGCCTCAGAAAACAAGAAGTGAAAGTGGGTGAATGTCACACAAGACCTCAAATTCACGTATGAACATCGTCAAATCAAGGACTCCCTGAAAAAGGCTAAGGCTTTGCGGTCAATTGCGCTGAGAAAGCCCTCTTTGAATGCTGCAGATAGAAAAAGATGCCTTGATTTTGCCCATTGAGCACTTGAACAACTAGACAATGAAGATATCTTCATTTTCTCTGACAAAACCTATATAGAAATAGGTGAAATTTGTGAGAAGACTCAAGTCTCTCACATTCATGGTCAGAATAGCAATGAGTTTGCTGAACCTCAGCAGAAGAAAGAACATACTTTCATGTTCTGGGGTGCCATAATGGTGGGCTGAAAGGGCCCAACTCATATATGGGAGATTGAAACTTCAGTGAAGAAGAGAGCGGTGAAGGAGGCGCTGAAAATGAAGAATGAGGCTGAAAAACAGCAAATTCTTGAGAAAAGAACTAGGGCTACAGTACCAGAAACGCGAGAACATCAAGCACTCTCTGAAATCAACGCCAACATACGTCAATTAGACTGCATGAATCCCCTGTCAAGTGGGCGAAAATGCATGCCCTGCAGGCCTGAATGGGAGTGAAAATTCAAGCCAAAAGCCTGCAGAAGCGAGGAAGGAATTGACTGGTTTCTCTACCGGAAGGAGATTTTTCTCCCAAAATTGTACTCATTTGTGGCCCAAATTCAGTGTGAGAACCCGGGGAAGAATGTCTGGCTAGTGAAGGACAATGCTCCGTCTCATGTGAAGGCCGCAAAGGATCTCAAGGTCGTTCAAATGCGTCAAGATCTCGGAATTCAGCTTGCAGATTGGCCCCCTAATAGCCCTGACCTAAATAAGGTTGAACCCCTATGGGGCTACCTCAAGGATTCACTTGTGGAATGGGACATTAAGAAGGCTAGTCAGGAGGCTTGCGATAGGGCAAAACAGGCCGTTTTGATTGAATGGGAGAGTACACATCAGGACTATATTGACAGGGAATGTAAGGACTTTTGAAACAAGCTTGAAATGTATATCAAGCATGAAGGTGGAAATAATTATCATAGTTGAGCCTTTTTTGTATGTAATTAGTATGAAGTTGTGGCTTTACCGTAGAAATGTTCTCGCCTGCACGTGACGTGAATCATTTCGAGCATTACGTGTACATACATACATGCACAAGCAGTGGGGAAAACCAGGGCCTCGGCCCTTTGCACGGTTCTATGCAGGTTTACGTAGCACTTCCTAAACCGGTCTATGAGCGTTTCCACATGCGATGGAAGAGATGTGACTTCATCGCCTTTTGGCTACTGGTACTATCTAGATCCAACATCACTGAGCGATGCAAACTATCGTGGAGTTCAACAGATGCTCAATAGATACAGACTCTGTACTGTGATCTCTATGGGGCGCGCTACCTCTAAGGATTATATTTAATTAGCTCTGACGACTCAGCAAGCCTTCACTAGCCGTCACAAACCTCTCCGGTTCTGGTCTCCTGGCATCAACAACTACTCCAGCTTCCACTGCAACATCTTCACCGCCATTATTTCCATTGCCTGGGCACTCCAGCTGATCTCCATTCATTACCTTTCCATCACGGTTATTCTCCACATTATGGCCGAGTTTCTTTCCGTTCCCCTCCACCTTTGGGGTCATTATGCCTGGCATACTGGCCAACGTGACCGTACTAGTATTCGTCCCTTCATCGCCCAGATTTCTGCCTAGTTTGAAGGGGAACGTTACACCTCCTGCCGTCGGCCGCGCAGGGTATGTTGGGGTGCCGGTAATCCCTGTAGTATCGGCGTCACCTTCTATATCTTTCCATCTCCGAGGGGAAACCGGAGAGGGAAAGAGGTAGTTGGGATCTTGAATGCCGTTGATGCCTTCTTTTTGCTGGAGCATTTCAGCTACTGTAGTGTTTTCGTCGGTATCATTGTCGGCGTTGCTTGTTGTTTGTCCAGTGTCAGTGACAGTGCGACGACGAGATCGTGAGCGAGAGTGGCCGTGCACAGTATTGTCGGTTTGATCAGTATTTACGTCATGGTTTTTCATAACACCGGAATCTTCCAGCTCTTTATCCGCTTTCTCCTCACGCCCAATCTATACAACTTGTTAGCGTGCCCAGCTACCTGAAACACTGTGGCAAGGCGTACGGCTTTCTCATCATGCGAACTTCCCCATAAACTCCAAAGACTCATCCCCCAACTCATCTTCTTCTTCTTCTCTCTCTTTGGCTTGGTCAAGGGCCCCTTTCCAGCCAATGCACTTGGCGGTGGCACTTCTTCATCGCCAAAGCCTTCGAATCCCTGTGACATCTCCTTGATCCGTTGTTTCTGCACTCTACGCTTGTCTTTTGCGAACTTGATGTCCCACATTTGCTTTCCTTCCAACCACTGACGTACCGGACCGGGCTTGATGACACCAATCTCGTTGGCAGGCATTTGAAGCGCCGGAAGCGAGGAAGCCGGCTCAAGGATATGAATATGGCCGTGACGATCCACAAGCTGGCGAACCATATGGTTGCGGAAGGGTGGAAGAGGGTCGCCTGCCTTGCCTACTTGAGCTGTAGACGTTGGCTGGTGAGGGGTGGCGCCGGTTGACACACTGGCTGCCTCTCGGTTTTGCTTTAGCTTGAGTTGCGAGACCGAATCGGTTTCAGTATCAGATCCTGTGGATATGACGGAGACATCATCGTCGTTGGGAATCTCAATCTCGGTGTTTTGAGCATGTGCAAGAGCCCAAGCACCGAACTGGGCTATCGACCGGTACATGTATTTCGCAGGCCTGGTGAAGCTGAGTGTGGGCGCAACATGGCAAAGATCATCCCAAACCTGTAGTTGCACGTCTGTTGGTTTCCACTTAGCAATGATATCCTGAGCGTTTGAATACTCGTCCAGATGCGCCTTGCCTGGCGGATACTTTGCTGGGTTTGCGGCTTTGTGGGCGAGATATATCTGCTCATCTCGCAACATCTCCCCACCGCCGGTCATGATGAGTAACGGTGGAAGGCCTCCCAAGGAGGGCTGAAGGACAGGCGAAACGAGAGGATGCGAAAGCAGTTGATTAGTTGCATACATTTGGATTTGATCTTTGATCTCGACCAGCTTTCCATCAAGCGTGATTGATAAGTTACCACAGGGTCCTGGATCAGTATTCTCTGGCGGTAGCCCTGCATTTGTTGAATTTGCTGGCGCATCTGCATTCCCTCCTTCGCATGAATCCATGTGCTCCGGATTATTGTCTACCGACAAGCCTTGCACTGCGACCTTTGCAGCTACTGTTTGTTCCTGGTGGGTTGATGTCTTCGACATGCCATCTCTCACGACGTTCTCGACGGCATGCAATGCTATGTCTTTCATGTCATCAGCATTTGGCGGTGGCCAAGCTGCTGAAGGTCGCTGTAGGAAACCATGAGCTGGGATGTAGTCACGGGGGCTGTCGCCTGCTACGCTGGGAAATGAGTGCGTCAAATCGACCCATGGGGAGATCAAGATTGCTCCTGCTGGTAGCGGTAGACCTTGGTCACGCAATGTTACAAGCATACTGACAAATGATCAGCATGGTGCGGAGGTTGAAGCAGGAAAGAATGGATACCTGACTATCATGCCGCCTCCAGCGGAGTCGCCAGCCAACACAATTGTTGAAGGATTTTGTACGGTCAAGAGGTATAGATACGCGGAAAGACAATCATGTAGTCCACAAGGAAAGGGGAATTGAGGAGCTAGTCGGTATCGGGCTACGAGCATAAGCATGGAGGTCAAGCGCTGTCTTTTTATTTCGAGACTTACTGTTGGCCATTAGCGTCAACAGTTTATTAAGGAGACCTTCAACGTCCAACTCAACTCACCGAGCAAACACCCTCGCCTTCAACTTCCTAGCATGCCTCTGCATCTGATAGCGATGCTCATCTACGCTCCCAAAAAAGTACGCTCCTCCGTGCACATACAGCATGACCTTTTTCCCTTCGTCTCCCCGCTCTTTCCTCGCATTGTAATCCCCTCTCATCTCAATCCACTCCGCCTTCAATACAGTCCCTTCCCTCCTCCATTGCCACCATTTACTTCCTCCTACCCTATCGATGCCTTTATGACCCAATTGTGCAATGAGAGCGTCGGCAGATGCTGCAATAGAGATCTGAGGTATGGTGCACTCGTCCACTTTAACCCAGCTTGGATGAGGGACCCATTGGGAGGTGAAGCTTTGGATGTCTTCGACGGTATGAAAGGAGGCGTAGCGGAGGAACTGACGGATCAGGCAAAGACCTTCATGATAGGAGATGTGAGCAGTGGGCCTTTGTCTGAGGGGTTTCCGGTTCAGATACTGGGATTTATATCAGTGGGACGTTCTTCGAGATATCTGAGTAACAGGCGCACGTGGGAGAGGTAAGTCTCAATTACTGTCGGCGCGACCGCCGCTCCGACTGTGATGGTATTCAAAGTCATCTCCACCAGAACAGTATCAATTGGCGACTATTGCGCCAGTGTATGTGCAGACCCCGTGTTGGTCATGAGCTTAGAGTGACCCTGGGAAACCCATGTATGCCAAGCAATCGCTGGCAACTCCGACGGAAGAGCGATTCGACGTATTGCTTAGGAAATATTATAGATCGAATAAGAGAAGGAACAAAGGAGGTCACCATGACATGCGAGTGGGAAGGAGAGGACTACTCGGGCAAAGATCCGTGCTAGGGGAGGCAGATGATCTGCAGCGGGCCGAAAGGTTATTTTTGTGGCACAATGACCCCCACCTTGAACAATTTCAATTTCAATTTTACAGGTGACGATGTCATCTGTGAATCCAGCTCCAGGGCCGCAATTGGCAAAGGAGGCTCAAGGCGGAGTTGCACTACCACCCTCACCAGGTAATCGGGTTTCGTGACCTTTAGTCGGCCTTCATTGCTAAAACAATCATGCAGAAAAAATCCAAGCCAAATTCGACCTCTCGATTGCGATATCTCTCTCCCTCTGGCCAACCCTCACTCTCGCTGTCCAAAACTCTTGGGGTGGCCCCGACTCTTCCGACAAGCGCGACTGGTTTGCTGGTGCCATATCTGATCTCTTCGGTGCGCGACCCGACACCGATGTCGACGATGTTGAGGAAGTGCTGTTACAGGTTATGAACGATGAATTTGAGGTTAATGTTGAAGATGGAAGCGCGGAGGAAGTGGCGGCGAGAATAGTTGGGCTGAGGAAGTTGACGCTGCAAGGTGATTTTGAAGAGGTGGACAGGATGTACGAGAAGTGGGTCGACAGGCAGAGGAGGGGTGGTGGTGCAGTGAAATTCCAAAGGGTGGAAAGGGGAGACGACGAAGACGACACGGACTGGGATAGTGATGACTTGGAAGATGAGGAGGAGGAGGATGTGGAGATGCAGGAGGCACCCGCGTTGGTGAAAGCGCCGAGAGACAGGGTGGAGCCGCAGGTAGATAAGGATGGATTTACGAAGGTTGTGGTAAAGAAGAAGAGATAGTGAACAGAGGGAAGATCTGGGCTTTCACATAAGGCCATATCGCACAAGGACGTGGCGTTTACGGCGAACTGAGATATGAGACATTTACATTGGAGGTGTCACCATAAGCATTCTTCGCACATTGCTCTAGAAGAGCTCATGTAGAGTTGATTCTCTTGTCATGGTTACTTCTCTGATGCTAGAACCCTGGGGCTTGCGGAGACTGAGTAAAAGTCCGTCCAACGTCTCACAGCATATACCATTGAACCATGCGTCATTATATTATCACATACTCTCATCGTCTGCAGTCGATGATGATACTTTTCCAACATCTCCATTTAGTTTCAAGACCGCTGCCAGGAGCTCGGCCTACTGCGGACCCAAAGTTCTGTTCAATCATACATAAGTTGCCTAATTCCCTGCGTTTCTTGTAATCTCCTCAGGTGGAGGGCAGTGCTGTGAAGTCTAACCTGGGATATTTGGTACCTCATACAGCGATAGAGCCGACACTGGCCCGCGTTATGTAGACGTGGATCTACATTGAAATGGGATCTAATTATTGCGATTGAGGGTTCTGACTTGTAAAGAGGAGGGACAGAGAAACTTGTGGTAGTAGGTGCAACTTCCATCTCAAGGGCCTCGAAAGTAATGCATTTGAATGAACAGTTGCCACAAATTTTTACAAAGCCAACAAAAGGATGCAATGGCCACCGGATTAGCGGCAGAACACGCGTTTGTCTTAATGTACAGGCTGTTCTCATCGATCCATGAAGATGTTGGTTAGCAAAGGCATCTGTCATCGACAAGTTCCTGTTGGACCAAGCTCTATGTAACGGTCATGAAACCGTCTTCTATATGTGCGTAGTAAGGGAGCTACCATCAGCCGTGAAGCTATCGTTGTGGCAGTCGATCGCGTTGAAGTTTATCAGCTCCTCCTCGCAGCCAGCTGAGATGTCCAGGAGCCCATCAGTCACTTGGGCGATGCGCCCATCTCTGCAGTCTGATCTATCGCGTATTCCTTCACTGTCAAATGGAGCAGACCGTAACGGCGGACACGCTTTGATGTTCATATGTGCCTCTTATAGTAACTGCAGACAGAGTATCCATGCAGATCAGTGCTCAGCTTATCATGGACACCACGTGTATGACGCTGTCTGGGCCACTCCAGTATGCTGCCAGCGCTGAGTGCTTCAACATGATGAATTCATTGTTCAGCCGCAAGCTTCTCTTGACATACCCTGATATTGCCAGCTGCGCAACATCGCTCATAGGGCACTTTCAATTTTTGGCTCTGCGCATGGACCGTTGCCACCACCACACGCCACAGTTAGGACCGAGATGTCCTGAGAGGGGTTTTCCAGCGGAGAACACGTCTTGACTTGTTGTACACACATGACCTTTAGGCGCGTTATTCTGCCTGATACGATCCAGTCATGATACTCTGTCTTGTATGCTTCTTCACAAGCGCTAATTGACAGCGTCCTTACGGTCCATTCCTAAACTTTATCTTCGGTGTCATTGCTGGGGCTCCAGCACCAGGAACTAGGAAACTTACAGCCGGCGAACACCACCGTTAGTTGCTGAAGATATAAAGATCTTTCAACGCTGGGTCAGAAACGTTGGTTACGAGAGGAGCTTGCACAAGAAAAGATTCTCTACAAGAAGTGACCCTGAGATAGTGCAAATAGATGGATGAAACGAGAAGGAAAATATTCGCAGCGGAGCCTATCTTCTCAGTCTTGTGCTTGTTGTCACCGTAAAGACCATCAACGGCAAATGCTCAGACAATGGGCTGTCAGTATGACCGGTTTATAGACATAGTCTGTCTACCAAGCAGAGTAGACCATGACCGACAGCAGGTGCAACTTAGTGAACATCAAGAGCATTTCTACCACACTCATGCAGTATTGTAATATTATGTAGATGTATGAAAAGATGCAGCATGACATTCAATACTTGGTACAGTAAGGTGCAGTTCTTCCGTCGGCAACATCCGGAACGCTAAGGAAGCTGCCTTGGGCAAGCACTCCCAACACAACACAACAGCAAGCCCAAGAGTGTCTGCGTTGTGGATCCGCTGATACGACCTTTTCAATGAGAGTAACAGGATCATAAGCATCAATATGGATGTCGCATACGACCACATCCAGGAAGAGGTCCTTGCCCCAGACGAGGCAGCGGAGAAGGAAGCAAGCAAGAATGGCCATGATAATCTCAACACCGAGTTTCAGGAAGCGTACAAGTCTTTCTCGTCCAGTCCGTGGGGCGCCAGGCTAGGTGACTTCTTCGGCAATGTCAAGAAGCAGGGCGAGAACTATTATGAGGGCGCGCGACAGGAGGCCTCCGCGGCTAGTGGGGAGGCTCTGAAGGGGTTCACGGAACTTAAGTCAACGATCATCAATCGGACGCGCTCTCTTTCACTCAATCAATCGCCGGAAACCATCAGATCATCACCCGGAGCACCAAGTGAAGGCCCTCAAGACCAGACGGCTAAAGAGCGCTCCGACAGTGAAGCTCTCCGAGAATCAGAAGGCATCATTTCACGCTTTCGCACAGAAGCTGCCAAACGTTTGAAAGACATCGAAAAAGCAGAAGACGCCGCAGATGAGGCACTTCTGAAGTTTGGCACCAATATCCGCAATTTCCTCCGCGATGCAGTCACTATTGCACCACCTACCGAAGAGAAAGACGACAATGGTAACAATAAGATCCTGTTTGAAAGTAAAGACTCGGAAGGCAAGCGTGTGATACATACCACCAGATTCGATGCGCAACTGCATGCCATCCATTCCTCGCTCGATAGCTTCACCAAGGATCCAATGAGCCCAGAGTATGAGAAATGGAAGGAGGACTTCAGTGTGGAGAAGATGACAGAGGAGATCAGTAGGGATCTGGACAAGTATGAGGAGCTACGGCGAGTGATGGAGAAATTGGTGCCCGAGAAGGTGGAGTATGGGGAATTTTGGACGAGGTACTACTTCTTGCGAATGGTAGTGGAAACAGAGGAGCAAAGGAGGAGGGATCTATTGAAAGGTTAGTTTTCAGTATTGGATCACTGCACCAAATGTAGGACGCGCGTTAGACTGACAATTTGCAGGCGCAGCAACAGGCGACGAAGAGGAAGTTGGCTGGGACGAAGACTCCGAAGACGAAACCTCCACCCCAAATGCCTCTGCTAAGCCATCCACAACGGTCACCACACATAACATGGCCTCCACTGACTCATCTACTACCATTCACCCAGCTCCAAGTTCCACCGAACCTAAAGATACAGCGTCCGCAGATAGTCTCAAACCCAACGAACCACGAAGATCAAACGATCAAAACTCTCAACCTGACAGCGATGCAAGTTATGATCTCATTAGTGGTGCGACAAGTCGGGCACCGGGAAGTCCAAAGGAAGAGAAGGATAAGGAAAAAGAGAAAGAGAAGAGGAAGAAGGATGTTGTAGCTGAAGAAAGCGACGAGGAGGACTGGGAGTAGCGAACAGTTCCTCGAGCACATGAGAGGACTATTGGGTTTCTTACATTCCTGTACTACCACGGAGTCCGGATACTATGCCCGTTGCGGTTGCTCTGACTGGACGGCGTAGTCGGTGCCGTACGTTCTACTTCTCGTGTTCATCAGATCGATGCAGTTGTAGTGAGCACAAGCCAAGTTTTAAGATTCATTTCTCCGTCACGCTATGCAAAAGCTTGCAATGCAAACAATTGAGATTGCACCAAATATCAGCGAAACGCCAATGCGATGCCACAAAGAGTAGCACAATGGTATGCATGGCATAATCACAACCGTCTCCCACCCTTTCACAGTCACCTCACCCCTCTCTACTGGGCAACGCCGTATCGCCATGAAACATCGGACTCGTACCCAATCCTTCATCCGTCAACCCAGTCCGTGGTCTCCCCAACGGACTTCCCTTCTTCGGCGCCGTATCTCGACGCAGAATCGCCCGTCTACCTTTCGTCATGCCAGACGGCGTAGGCGGCGAGCTATACCCCCTGGCTCCCAATGTCGGCGGTGTAGATCTGTCCGGGGTAGCACCACGCGACGAGCTGGAGCGGCTATTCCTGAGCAGGAGGGGAGGTGTCTCGGGTGTCTGTTCTCGCGATATCGATTGAGGATGCCTCCAAGCGCCGTCGTAGCGTTCATCCCACCTCGGACTGGCATATCCTTCGCCTTCGTAGTTTTGAGCGTCCCAGTGAGCTTCGCTGCCTTGTCTGCTTCCTCCACCGTGGTACTGGTATTGATACTCCTCTCCGCGTCTCTTGACTGGACTCTCGTCATAGGGATCAAAACCCACTCTGGCTCTCGCCTCCCGTCGGACTCTCCTCCTCTCCTCGCCATCGCCGCCCGCACCGGTTGTGGAGGACTCTTCGAGGAAGAAGTTGAGAAGCTCGTCGTTGATGGCAAGGTGAGATGTCTGTTGGAACTGTTGGAGCGAGCAGAGGCGAAGGAGGGTTTCGAGGAGGGAGAGGGATGTGCGGATATTTGTGAATGGTGATGGGGTTGTCGTTATCAAGGGCATTGGGGATTGCGGTATGAGTTGGGTTTGATGCGGAGATGGTGAGGAGACGTCGAGGTCCAAGTTTGAGAGTGCGGAGGTCATTTGGGGATCGAGAGAAGGCTCGCGGGAAGGTTTTGTGGGGCGTGTTGAAGGTGTTTCGGCTTCTGAGATTGAATCGCTATCGGAGTCCTCGGATTCGGTGTAAACTTCGAAGGCCATCCATTCCGGGTCAAGGTCTGCTGGGAGACGCCAGGGATCGCTGCTGTGAGGCTGATCTTGCCTTGGTTCAAATAAAGGGACAACCGATGAGGATCGATGTTCCCTATCTAGCTGGGCGTCGATCTCAGACTGACTCTCATCGTACGGCAAACCTTCACCATTCGTAGCCACTGCATGTTCGTCTTCCTCATCATCCCACTGCCCATCTGGTTGGAATCTCTCCATCATACGTCTTGGCGGTATAGCATTAAGATCTCTCTTTAGCAGTAGCACGGGGCTATTGGCTTCTCCTTCGTTGCCTATGTTGAGAATCTTTCCAGTATCTGCGTAGAAGATCTTAGATATCTCATGTATAGGCACCACTTCCCTTATACCGGCTAGCTCGACGTCTTCAAAGGGACCTGGCTGTGCTTCATTGTCCTCAAACGTGTGCACTCGGTCATCGCCGAGGTCTTCAATAATCAGCAGCTGGTAAGCAAACTCATCAGCGTGCGCGTCACCTCTGATACGCGAAGAGCCATAGTCCTGATTTCTGGCCGCTGGAGAATATGGCGAGCCTGGACTACGGCCGTTGGCATGAGGGTGATTTGTATCATGTCTCGATGTTCCGGGAAGATCGGACACCACGTTCAGCGGTACCCGAAGCAATTTGGCTCTTACTTTGTGAACTACTTCCTTCCATGTTGTTTCTCGCAGGCCTTGTTCATCTTGCGGTCGGACGTGACCAGAAAAGAGCATGTACATTGAAAGAGTGAATGTGGGTCCGATCTGTACTGCTTGAGAAGGAAGTAATGAATACTGCGTATCTCCAGCAGTCAGAAACGTGCTTGCTTGGAGAAGTCTGGATGGCGATATGCTGGCTGGTAGATTTGTTGTCAGGCTAGCTCCTGAAGTAGTAATTGCGAGGTTGATAAGAGGGACTGCGTCTTCGATTCGACTAAGCAAAGTGCGTATGTCTTGAATGATAAGCTTGAGTTTAATGTCATTCTGCGCGCGAGTCTTGGCTTTCGAGCTTCCACGACGGATCATTTCCTCAGCATCGGCGGCACCGGCGAGGCGCTGGCCTAGTGACTGAATGTCCCAGCGGAGAGCCTTCGTCAAAGACACAGCTGATTCGAGCGATGTGTTGCCACGAGCTGAGCTGTGAAAAGGTCAGAAGCGAAGAGCATTGTACAGATGTCTAGTGTCGCCTACATCAGCTCGATCATGTCAATCGCAGGCGAGATAATCTGGGAAAACTCGATGTTAGGTTCAGAGAATAATGTGCCTTTTCCCAACGAAATTGCAGTTGGAAAGCTCTGAAAAGGGGTAAACAAACTTTGATCTTGCTGTTCAGACGTTCTTGTAAAGTTTGAAGCTCCTCCCTTTCATTACCTTTAACATTCTAAATAACTGTCAGTACAATCGGTATGATCCACGTCTTTTGTTCACCACCTTCAGCAGCCTGGCGGATTGTCGAATAGCATAGCTAGCGGTAATGGTGACGCCAGATCTGTAGTAAAATAAGTCTCCCAGAGTCTTTTCATTTTGACCACTGGATTGGTCTTACCGGATGGCATAGTTCATAGCCTGCTGGGTAATCTGAAAATTGAATGTTAGTAGGTGGAGCCCTCTGATACAGATAGCAAGCAAACCTTTCCCAAGACGATGTCCATGTTGAGACTGCTGCTAATTTTGAGGTAAATCTAATGGTGCTGATGACTGATTGCAAGTGCCACCCTCAAACGTTGTCCTACTGTGTAGTTCATAGCTAGATAGTATTGATGTTATCACTTCGAATGAATCACAACCGTCGCGCTTAAAGAAGGTTGACGCGCAGGAAGGGCGCTAATCCTAGCGGCCGCTTGAACCTGTGGCGTTGACTTCGCATGCCGCTAGGGCTGAGCACAAATTGTCGACAAGGGTGGATCTACTTTGCAGAGGCACTCAAGACCAAGAACAAAACAGCGATAGGCACAGGCTACTTTTACTTTTCCCGGACAGCAAACGCTGCTCATAAGAAAACCTCTTTCTAGAGTACTAGCGGAAAACCCGTCGATCTCTGCTTCTGACAGACGCCGACGGGATTTTTGCGCTGTTGACAGCGCACCTCCGCCATTCCATAACAACACTGGGCGCAATGTCGGACCTCAACTCTTGGGAAGACGATCCAGCTGCGCAAGATGAACACCTATCACAACAGACACAACAAGGTCTAAACCTCAATGGACGAGGAAATACTTTCCAGCCCGGTGCCGCCTCTTTTCAGCCCGGCGCCCAGTCATTTCAACCCGGACAACAATTTCAGCAGTACGGGGCCTACGATCAATCACAGTTTGCGCAGTACTATAATCAGCAGCAAGGCTACGGAGGCTACCCGCAATACGGTCAGCAGGGTTATGGACAGTATAATCAGGGTTATGGACAACAGCAGGGAGGATACAACGAGATGTACGGATCACAACATGGAGGTTACAATCCGCAGCAGGGCTATCAGCAACCTGCTCAGCTGCGGCAAACACCTATAATTGCTAAGCGACCATCCGCGACCGAGGGAGCATCGAATGGCGCCGCAGCACCAGCGCCGAAGCCGCCGGTCGTAGACGAGGGAGCGCTAACACCAAAGGCCAAGGTTCTGTCAATTGGAGGAGAAACGTCGGCTCCTAAAGCCAAAGTACTGTCAATCGGAGCTACAACCCCATCAGCACCTCCGGCTGCTGCAAAGCAAGGCACACCGTCAGCCGAGGAGGGTTCCAGAGTCACAGCCGCAAAAGCGATTGAGAAGACCGAAAGAACTACATCATCGAGCGGCAAAACATCTCCATCACTATCTTCTGGCAAAACTAGCCCTTCACCAGCAGAGGCCAGAGCTACTGCACGAGAGGCCGATGCAGTAGCGAAGGAACAAGCAGCAGACGTCGACGATGAGGTTCTTGAAGAAATCTACGGGAAGGAACATGTCAACTTGATTTTCATCGGACATGTTGATGCAGGTAAATCGACACTTGGTGGAAGCATTCTGTATGCTACAGGCATGGTCGATGAACGTACGATGGACAAGTACAAGCGAGAAGCAAAAGAAGCAGGAAGAGAAACATGGTACCTATCGTGGGCTCTGGACTTGACAAAGGAAGAACGGGCCAAAGGGAAGACGGTCGAAGTTGGGCGAGGATTCTTTGAGACGGAGAAGCGGAGATACACCATTCTTGATGCACCCGGTCACAAGACATTCGTACCCAATATGATTGGTGGTGCCTCACAGGCAGATGTGGGTATCTTGGTTATTTCTGCACGGAAGGGCGAGTACGAGACAGGGTTCGAGAAAGGTGGTCAGACACGAGAGCATGCGGTCTTGGCGAAGACACAAGGAGTCAACAAGCTTGTGGTGGTCGTCAATAAAATGGATGATCCAACTGTTGAATGGAGCAAAGACCGATACGAAGAATGTATCAGCAAATTGACCCAATTTCTTAAAAGTGTCGGATACCCAAAATCCGACCTTACATTCATGCCGATCTCTGCACAGACGGGTGTGGGTGTCAAGGACCCAGTACCTAAGAGTGTTGCACCCTGGTTTGAAGGCCCTTCGTTGTTGGAATATCTCGACGGCATGCAGACGCTCGAGCGTAAAGTCAACGCGCCGTTCATGATGCCGATCAATGGGAAGTACAGAGACATGGGTACCATCATTGAAGGCAAGATTGAATCAGGAGTAATCAAGAAGGGTCAAACGTATATCATGATGCCTAACCGAGAGGAAACAACCGTTTCTGCGTTATACGGTGAGACTGAAGAAGAAATTCAAGCCGCTACCTGCGGTGATCAGGTCCGAATCCGCATTCGCGGTGTTGAAGAGGAGGACATTCTACCTGGCTTCGTGCTTTGCTCACCTAAGCGACCAGTGCATTGCGTCTCGGCTTTCGAAGCGCAGATCGTGCTGCTTGAGCTGAAGAGCATTCTTAGTGCCGGCTTCAACTGCGTGTTGCATGTGCACTCGGCCATCGAGGAGGTTACGTTCGCAACTCTCCTGCACAAGCTGGAGAAGGGCACAGGAAGGAAGAGTAAGAAACCCCCCGCGTTTGCGGCGAAAGGACAGAGTATCATTGCGAGGCTGGAAGTCATCGGCGGGGCGGGTGCGGTTTGTGTGGAGAGATTCGAGGATTATGCTCAGCTAGGACGATTTACATTGAGAGACCAGGTAAGCTCAGCCGGATGATGTGGCTGATAGTTGGATCTAACAAAAACTCCCAGGGCCAAACAATTGCTATTGGCAAAATCACGAAGCTTATCACGGATACCGCGTCCTAAACGTTTCCCTTGGAAGGCACATTTATTCCAATAGACGCTTTCCCTGGGCATAGGTACAGTCTCAAGGCTACGTCAATGTTACTATGCCCGCTCGAGCAGATTGGACGAAGCTTGACTCTCGATGCACATATTTTGACGCTCAATGCATAGAAGAATTCAAAGCGTTACTGTTCTATTTCCATGATTGAGAGGAACTATTGGGGTTCGTCGGTCTTTCCGGCACAATTTTTATTCTTCTCGGTCACAAATAGAGCCTCCATTCCATGAGAATCACCAGCTTCAAGCAATCCTAGCCTCAGGACCCAAACTAATAGAGTACGAATGACCACTTGGTGCTACAACTCTGACATCCCGCCGTTGCTCTTTTCATTTCGTAATGCCAACGATTGTCAACGCCTAGAGATGAACCGTGCATACACGGGACGGCAATCAGCTTAACAACACGCCAAGACTTGTTCTAGTGATGCCGTCATTGTAGATAACTCATATCGTCGTACACTGGGGAACGCAACGTTCTTATACCAAACAATCTTATTTGAGACTTCTTGCCTTGTCAAGACCGAGTATAATTTCCGAGCTAGTATTGCACCTCGTAAACTTCGCGGCTTCTGCAGGTACTCCGCGTCGTCGCTCGCCTCCGCGTTATTCATGATCTCGCAAAGTACTTTTTGATCCAGCCTGCAGCGGAAATTGTGGGGGAAGTATTCAGGGAGGAGCGAGATGGGGTGCAGGGCTAGCTGAGGACCATCATACTACTTTGATTTCTATCTCGACCTTAAAGTACCTTCTATGAACTATGAGTTGCTAACACAAACTCAGATGCGAAACAAGTTGTAAGGTGTTCTTCTTTCTGGTCTTCTCTTTTCTTGTCGCCTTCAGTCTCTTATATTTGCTCTAATCACTATCTATGAGTCTTTATGCTACTCTTATAATCTCTCTATTGATTCTTCATCGCTGTATGATGCTCACTGTCGTACTGCAGCGGTGAGCTGACAAATTGACAATATCTTATCCGGCTTGAGTCCTGTCTTCCTAGTGACTGTCTTAGTCATGGCGTTTTCATGCTTGTCACACCTCTTCTTCACTAGCTCTGCAATCTCACAAGGAGTCATCCATCTAGTCAAGACGATCCAACAATCTCTCCACCATCTCAGCTGAGATGTAATGGGGAATGCCCATCACATGCACTTCTCCTTGCCGGATAGGCTAGAAGGTTCTGTCCTGATGTCCTGTCCTAAGTCATTCTGCGTGGGAGTTTCAAGATCACCTGATCTGCTATTCTTTGCGCTTCAACCGTAGTGTCCTCATTTGCTGCGACCCGTATTCGCTGCGAGACTGTTTGAGTGAATATATTTCCAGACCACGTCCGAAAACGATGTTCAACTGATCGGATGATGCGCCAAGCGTGCCACTTTCGTACCGTGCTGACCATATGTACTTGAAGGATGGTGTTGCGTGGCATGCGGGGCATGTTCGCGCCGAAAACTTGTCGCATGCGTGGGCCAAAGTATCTCGGTGCCTTTGCCCTCAACGGAAGGCCGAATTCTCTTCGTGGCCGTCAACCTCCGATTCCACGACTCATACCTCTCATCGATCCGAATGACCACCACTAGCCCTAGCGAGGTCTGGCTCTCTACCGGACAGTAGGTTGTGCCTTCCAGGAGTACTGCGGGGACATCTGGCTTGGTCCAAGCGCGTTCATTCGGCAGTCCCTAGCCCTGGAGTTCAGCCAACCTCCGGTGCCGCAATCTCGAAACAGAGCCTGGTTCGTCAAACATGATTCCACATTTCGGTGATCACGACATACCTCCCAGGATTGACTTCCCGGTTGGACTTGTTACTTTTCCTTCTTGCCCGGAGGCCACGCCCACTACCATCCTATCAATTCCAGCGAGCTTTCCATCATGCTATCAGATCTCGACCCGCCCCAGACATAGACTTCCTTCGCAGCAGCCTGCACACAACGCCATCCAACGATGTCGAGGCGTCGATGAGGATCGGTCGTCGTATCTGATGCTGATACGCGCTTTCAGAAAGATCTCACCGCGAATAGTCTCAACAGCAAAGCGACAGGACTGTCCAAGTCCGAAGTTACTAGCTTTCACCACGTGCTGCAAGTCACGTTACTCAATCCGACGACTGCAGATAGGGAGGCCAGGCTCTTAGACCTCAGCTTTTCATTCCAGTAAAATCATCTCGTGGCGCAGAGTCATCGAGCAGGGGCGTGGCCATCCGTAAGCTCAGTATAGTGATTGTGTCGGCCTGGAGTAGCACAGTCATGGTCATCCAGTCTCCTTGGAAGGATGCTCAAACAATGGTGCAAAGTCCTGCCAGTGCGGCATCTGCAGTGGCAAGAATGGCCTTTGGACTTATTGCAATTGGACCTGGACTGTAACAGCGAATTGATTCAATGTGTTAGCCTAAATAAAGATGAGATGAATATACTACATATTTCCTGTTACTAGATGCGCGTCCAGCAGCTCCTCCTCGAGAGTTCAAAACGCCCCTTCGGAAGGCGTGTAACCCCGCGCAAGAGGTATACAAAACATAACGCGATAGAACGATCAATGGAGACGTAGAAAACCCAGAAGCACCGTAGATCTCGTTCCCCAGCATGACGAGCCCACGAAACAAAGCAGTAAAGATGCCGACGTTGCAAACCTCACCCCTGATTCAATGCGTTTACCTTCAGATGCTGCAAGCCTCGGACTGTTTCATTGCTTATCGGTCAGTAACACTGCGCTACTTCCCTTGCTAGCCTTCGAAGGTGTCGGCGGTGACTCCTCAGAAGAAGAATCTCCGGTCTGATCATTTAGGCTAGCGTTCTTGTTAGGCGTAGGATCCGGAGTGAGCACACCATGCGTATTGCCACCGTTCCCGAGCGCAGACATCGCGGTTTTGATATTCGACTCCGTACTGGCTCGGCGAACTCGGTCGCTAAAGACGTCTGTCTCGTCCTCCTCAAAGGCGTGGGGTAATGTCCGACTGCCTAGTCCTGCGCGAATGGCGTAGAGAACGTCGACAGCAAATTCAACGCACTCTGACATGTACTCGAAGCCTGTATCTCCGAATCGTCCGTCGCATAGGCGGCTGGTTGGTGGGCGTCTCATGAAGTGGTACGCTGCATCCTTCGCCACCAGTTCACGGAGCGGCGAGGATCTGGTTGTGTGCTTGTAGACGTACTCGACTTTGGTCGCGTCGAAAGTGACGGAGTATTTGCGGTAATAGTCGCCCATGCGCGCCAACGCCAGAGTTTGCAAAGCGGGGATGTCGAACCGCGTCTTGTCGCAAAGACACCATAGACGGATATAGGTGAACATGTTATAGGGAGGATGACCTTCCGAGGACTTCTCGGGGACCTCGTCGATTGCGCCGAGGTAAAGCCATTGGACGATCAGCTCGAAGGGCTGAGGTGATGCCATGTGGTCGTCAGGTTTGAGGATCTCTAGTCCATCGAGTGTTTCATGCTTCGTGCCGTCCTGCAGCAGTGTGCGGAAATATGGGGAATGTTGACGCAAGAGCTTCTTCTGAAGGCACCAGTGTCGTTTCTCTCCATTGACGAGGTAGATATTGACCATGCCACTGTTAGTGACATTGCTGCATCACAATTAGTACGGATGCATGAAAGCGTGGATTAGGATCAGAGCATACTCGGAAATGTCTCTCGCCGACCGTGATGGGGACATGGCTAATCTGCAATAATCAACCAACGTTAGGAGGCTTCTCGTAATGAACATTCGAGTTCGGTGTAGGCTTTGAAAAGAACGTGGAGTCTGCAGCGGTGAGGGCTTTGAGCAGATCGTATTCTTTTTGAAGTCTACCCGGAACACATCGCCTCATCTATGATTGTTATAGTTCGAGGGGGACCCCCAGGCCGGACCCTGTATCGCCATCGCAGCAGGGCACAAGGAGGCAGTGTCTCGAAGTCTGCTTCGGGTTGAAGATGTTGGTGTTTCGGAACCTAGAAATTCAGTGCTTGTCAAAGGGGGCGCTTTCCAAATCAAACAAGGGCATCATGTCGCCGCGAGAGTCACAAAGCATGAAACATTTCGATTGTTAACCGCTGAAGATACATCGGAGACGATGGGTGAAATGTTACAGAAACTCATGTGGCACAGCACCCATCCCACCTCGTGCTGTTGCAGCAATCCGAGCGGTTAATGCCGAAAGGTAGCAAATCGTTTGAGCAGAACAAAGAAAAAGAAATGTGATAACTTGGAGATCAGGTTTTGTTCTCGCGAGACCAAAGTGCTCTAGAACGCATCTGTGATGGAAGACGCATTATAGCCTGAGTGTAAATTTACTCGTGCAGGGTTATATACATAGACGATTGCTCGGACCATTGATGAATTTGCGACAGTCTATGCTTCACAACTATATCGTTTCATTGTGGCAGGTTGTGGTGAAGGGCTTTGCATCTGAGATATGTCACAAAATTGTCGCAGGCGCCGGGCTCGAAGTGAGGTGCGCCTCAACTTGAGGCTGATAGTAGATAATTGCAGGATCCTGTACAGATTGACTTTAGCTTCTGTACAAGCACAAGATGAAGTTGGATAAGTATAAGCCACAGTAAGCTCTGAGTGCGTCCAATGACTTAGCGTGTCTATATGCTTCACAGCCTCACAGCGCCTCTACAGTGCCTCTCTGAGCGGGCACATTATGCTCGTCAGCGCTGAATCCGTCACCCAAACGGACGGTTCAAAAAGCCTACATAGACCAGCGACGGCGAAATCCTTGAAGCACCAGATGCCTTGACTCCCATATCCCTTCAGTTCACTAACCCTCTTCATCTGCTCCTTGTTGATAGATATGTCGGCTTCGTGTAGCGTCCTTCCGCATCTGCTGACCAGAGCCGGTGAAACCGACTGGCACAAGTGTTAGCGATTTCTAGGATTATGTAGAAAGTAACATGTAGAGCAAACCTCTCGCATTGACACCATCCGGTGTCCTGAACATGCTTTCTTTCTTGGCTACCTTTCCCAGTTTTCCCTTCGTGGAAAAGTCCTGCCACTTGCTCTTTCCAGCCTCCAACTCCTTGTTTGCCTTTACCTTCCTAGGTACCTTAGCAGGTCTTGTTGGCCCATCGCTAACTTTACTTGGCTCCTTGCGCGCTTGTGTTGCCAATGCTGGATTGATGTCGGCAGCTGCAGAGATCACGCTCGAATTCGCTGGCAACGACGGCGTTGTTGGCGTTCCTGGTGTGCCATCAGCCTTCCGCTTCCTCGAATCATTCGATATCGGCTTGATGTCTCTTGCCGATAATGTTTCGGTAGTGGCGTAGGATTTGAAAGTGACAATGTACACAGGTTTGCTCGAGGATCCGGTAATTGAGGTTATTCTGGCAGGATAGAACGAATTATCTCCAGAGGTCCATTTCGCAAGTACTGTGTCGTTCACCGAGAATGGTGTGGGTGTCTGGGGTTCTTCAACAGGACTCTGAGGCGCGACTGGTTTCCGGTACCCAGCCTGGAATGCGGGATGATTCTCTTTTGACCATTTCTCCTTTACTGGCGGAGGTGATGGTTTTTTGAATGGCGCTGGTGCTGAAGCTGGTTTTAGCTCTGCGATGGCGGTTTCGGTGAGGGTAATGACTTCTTCAAGCTCAGTCTTGAGATTCAGTAGCTCAGCATTCTCCGGATCTGCTTGTAACCCCGATTGCACAGTCTCGAGCTAGAATCAGTCAGCTACTGGGTCTATCCAGAGAAAACCAACGGGACTACCAACTTGAAGCTTATACTCTTTGACCTCGGCCTCCAAAGCTGCCACTTCACTCATGTTGTCAAATGTACACTTGAATCTCCGGAGCGTAAAGCAAGGATCTCAGGTACAGTCGATAGTCTGAATTGAAGTCTAGATGTTTATCGTAGGGAAATGGTCCTGTTTGAAGATGACTAACGGCCATGGAGATATAACCGGGCGTTCTCACGTGACATGGAGAGCCATGTCGACGACCAACATGTAGCAATTGACCTTATTCCATTACTGAAAGCAGAATACAACTGGCGCCATGACTTCTACCTGTGGTTCTAGAAAACATTGATTGACATGACATCCAATCCTTGATGTGTGACGGCGATCTACATGTATGTACTTACATTAGATAGATTCCAGCCTTATCAAGTCACATTGCTGGTCTCTTTTATGAGCAGATAATCAACCTATGACAGCCCACAGATCTCAATAAGACGGAGTATGAGCCCTTCCATTGGGTTCGGTGGCAAGCTTGCGTGCTTCGCTTATGCCTGGTGTCCCTCGCTGGTTGATGTCACCGAGAGATTGATTTATAATATCAGCCCCGCCGTGAAAAGCAAGGTCACGCCCATTTGATGACTTGTCTGCATGAACCTTGCATGACATGATCTGGATGCATCATAGGGCGCAGTGCTGCTTTCACCATTGATCAACACCGCCATTTGAACTTGGGACAGATAGACCGTTTCCACCTCAACTTCCGTCCTCACCTCATCCCCCAACGTCGACTCGAAGCCAAGGTCGTCATCGAATTGGAGCGTTTCTTCGCAACATCCGAAGCGAATCGTTAACGCACAGAGATTAGGGCACTCGACGAAGTCTGGATCGACAGGATTTGTTCGTTCTCATTAGGCAGCATTATCGATATTCCAGGCCACAAGTTCACCGCACATCTGAGTCGAGGATCCGGAAGTACGTCGGTATCCAATTGACCACTTCGTCTCTAATTCACAACCGGTCTAGCTGCCAAGAACGATCCGGTCGTTCCTTGCGGGAACTGTGCTGCGGGGTCTTAAGGATATCCTGCCACTGCGGGCTTCTACCTTTGAGAGAGAAATTCCGTCCTATCATCATTGTGTCGTCATATTTTCGCATTAACAACGACACCATCAACGCTTTTCGAAACTGTGGATCGGAAGGACAGCAACATTGAAAGCGACTCGAAATAGTTAGCTCTGCCTACTAATTCAGCAAAGGAGTGAAGGATTCAGGTTACAGAAAAGCAACCTTGCACCTAACTTTGCGCAATTCAACAGAATAAACACACCACGAGAAAAAGACCGCCTGTGATTTCCGAACCTGCATGGCGGCCGTGTCGGGCAACGACTCAACTTTCAACCCGGACCTCTACTTGTCACCGGACCAACAGAACCTACTTCTTGCTGCACTCTCCTCGAATAATCCCACCGGAATGAGCGGCAGCAGTACGTACCCAGGTGCAGCAAATCCACCCAACTCGAATCGTGCGCACACCACAAACAATCCACAGCCACCTTCAAAGCACCACAAGACGACCACAGATATAATGAGTAACGGCTTCTACGCCTCCCCGGTCCAGCTGACGCCAGGGTCTGTTGGACTCGGTGCTGATGGTCTTGACGGTAGTCCGTTCATCGATTATGACCTCGAAGATGGGAGTTTTGACTGGGATAACAGCGGCGATCAATTGATAGGCAACATTCCGGGAACGTCGTCGAATGGTGATGAAGGCGATTTACACGATAAAAGGAAGAGTCCTGATGACGAGAAAGACGAGGAGGAAGGTGGTGGGAAGAGAAGAGAAGGCGATGATAAAACATCGAAGAAGCCAGGCCGGAAGCCGCTGACTTCAGAACCTACTTCTGTAAGCTCCACCCCCGTTTTACGTGATCAACAACATGCTAATGGTTTTGCACTGAAGAAACGCAAGGCCCAGAACCGTGCCGCCCAGAGAGCTTTCCGCGAAAGAAAGGAGAGACATTTGAAGGATCTTGAGATTAAAGTGGAAGATCTCGAGAAAGCTTCGGAGTCTGCAAACCACGAAAATGGACTCCTTCGCGCTCAGGTAGAGCAGCTACATGCAGAGCTTCAAGGATACCGGAAAAGCCTCTCATTGAACGGCAGTGGTACCTCTGGCCGCCCTGCACCTCTTGGGGCTGGTAGGTCGTCCTCTATCAGGGACAACCTTAGCAGCAACAATAATTTCCAATTTGAGTTTCCAAAGTTTGGAGCATTGCCGGGCTCGCAGCTCTTCACCAGCAACTCGCTTGCCAAGCGGGATGCTGACAAGGATCCGTCCATTACGTCCAAGAGCGTTGCTGTCTCTTATAACGTCCCCGGCGTGGTTGAGAGAAACTCCTTTGGAAGTATAAGTCCAAAGACCAAACTGCAACAGAGTGGAGGGGTTGGCAAGTCTCTAGCTATAACCGGGGGATCCGTTATTCCCTGGTCCTCCAGCGCCACTTCAGACAGTAATGGCGTAGAGGATTTGACCGGTCTTTTCAGTCCATCGATCCTCCGAAATGTTACCCGTACCACGTCGGTTGATGACATATCTCACAATGGCAGCAATAACGCCGCGGCTTATAGCAGTCGCAGAAGCACCGAAAGCTCAAATGGTCAAAATTATGTGCCGCAGCTTACTGGCGGATCTATGTCTTCTGACTCTACTTCGCCATCAGCATCATCAGTGTCTCAGCATGGGCCTGGATCATCATGTGGAACCTCACCTGAGCCGTGCAGTCATTCACCCGTTAATGTCAAGACCGGTGAAAATGGCTTGAATACCATCAATGAAGAGCATCTGAACAAGGTCAACTCTGAAGGTGAGAAATCCTCCTACGATGAGCTTTAATATGGCCTGCGGGAACAAAGAAAACCCCGTAGCTCATGCTATGTCACAATCTAACGGCGTTTTAGTTCCAACAGCTACTTCGCAGATACCTGCTAGTGATATAAATGGGATCGACTGGATGGCGCAGCAGAATGGAGGGCGGTTTGATCCAATGCTCTTCGGGGATTACAGGGATCCGCAGGATGCCATAATCAACAATGACTTTGGTGGTTTCTTCGACGAGGCTTTTCCGTTACCTGACTTTGGTAGTTTTGGCAGTCCTTTCACTACTGGTGATATCGCAAGCCCAGCACCGAAGCGGGATCTGATGAAAGAGATTGAGGACAAGCAAAATGAAGAGGTAGAGGACGTCGTGCCAGTGAAGAAAACTTCTCAACTGCTCACCTGCAATAAGATATGGTCAGTCCATTCCGTCCAACCAGTTGTCGGTTCGGAAATAGCTGACCATGTTCGTTGGCGTAGGGATCGACTTCAGAGCAACCCAGCTTATCAAAGTGGCGAGCTGGATGTTGACAATCTGTGTGCTGAGCTTAAGGCCAAAGCGATATGTTCACAAACAGGACTTGTAGTCGACCAGAAAGAGGTCGATGATTTGCTGAATCGCATGAAGACTCGTTAAGCTCAATGCGTGGTCGAGGAGATTGTGAACATACGCGCAGACTATGTCGTTCGTTCATCGATGTTTCAATGGCCAGGGAAAGGAAAAGGCGTCTTCTTGGTCACTCTGTTGGAGGAGCTGACCTTGGTTTATCAATACTCCATTCTTTTCTCTGGCAGTCAACTTTTTACCATAGTGCTGTATCCTAGATTTGGAACAGGGTGGTTCGGAAAAAGGTTTTGTAATCCAACTCCACTCATGCTGGAAAAGGCAACACATTCTTTACTGCTAGGCTAGTCGCACCGCTATACATGGCATACTGAATTAACACGTGGTTCGTCCAAAGTCCACCCATTCCCATTCCCATAGCGAAGCGCCTGGACGTTTTAAGCGCGTGTAACGGTAGTTAAGCATGCTCTTGACCTGCGAGACTGGACGTAGAGACCTCCGCCCCAACCCAATGCCAACCCAGCTCAACGCATCAGCATGACTATGCAGCGCCCTTCAATAACGGACCTCAAGCACGGCAGCCGTAATACGTCAGGGGAGGACCCGGTCGAAGGGATGGAACGGAATGAATTGGCTTCTAAGGTGTAGCTTCTTAGATAAAATATGGAAGAACCTCTCGTTGGTATCGTAGCCCTGGAGTCAGTCACGTCGACGTCCGGTATTGGGCGTCGGTGAGGAGTAGGCATGTAACGAATGTGATTCAATCGACGGTGCTGAACGAGGGGGTAATCCTGATCGAGATAGGTCGAGGGGAAAGCGATGGGGTGCGTCAGACATGCGGGTTGAGATGTTTCCGAATGTGTATGTCGCTGTGAAATAGAGTGCGCTTGGGAGAGAGAGGGAGGGAGTGTATTTATGCTGGTAGGGTATACGGTGTGTTCAAGAAGGTGCGTGAGCGGCTGGGAGTTGTTGAAAACGGGGGGGGTGTTGCCGGGGGATGGCCTTGGTTGTGGCTGAGGCTTGCCAGTTTGCGTGGTGGGTTTGGGGTAGCACTGGAAGATTTTTATTGGGGACGTCGCGGTTGGGGTAGAGTAGTGAAAGATATCATCATGGTCAGTGATGGGGGGAGGGTTTGGTTGGGGTGCTGCGAAGGTTGCGATGCTGATGCAGTAGATGGAGATGTTTTGTAGCTGGGATCAATTTCTTAACAACTCAGTATGAGTATTAGAGACTGACTAGGAATATACTAGGTAACAGTGTCAAAGGACTTGAAGGCCAATCTTATCGTATGTGACTGATGCCGGGTGTACAGAGATTCTCCCACCGCCTTACTCGGAAGCCTCGATATCCACGTTACCTGCTTTTGTTCTGTTTGAAAAACAGCAGATTATTGCATTGAGAACCATGGCTATATGAGTGGAACCATGATCCAGACAAAGAAATAATTCTCTTGAACGCAAAAGAAGTACCCAATGAATCCTGATCTTGGTTAGGACCGCCGTGGAAGCGCTCATCAGGCAGCTAGATACCTGTTGACCTGACTGCTGCTTAAGCATCTTCAGCGGAGGCGCCAACTCTTTGATCTCAGGACGACGATTTGGGCGGGATGTCATTGCTTGCCTCAATGCTCCATCCAGGTCCACCGAGTAATTCTTCCCAGCACCCTGACATATTTGCCATTCACGTATGAAGGGACCATATCTCGCTGGACTACCTTCACTTGGCATGTCGCTTGGATCACGGCGCCAACCATGCAAACATCGTTGACCGTACCAAAAGCTGGTGTCTCCGGAGGGACCCATCTGATATCTCCGGTCATAGGTTCGCGTCTCTCGGGCTCGTTTTCGTCGTCCTGGAAGCTCAAACAAATCACCGAGAACCACGCGTGGCATCTCGCGATCACCACGGCATGAACTGGGGAAGATATCGTCGGTTTGATGTCTCGTGTATGATCAACACCCAGTCCGATGGCATATAGCTCTCTCCAACGGCGTCCTGCATCCCATAGTGGAGATATCCGAGCGCATTTATCAACTGCTTGAATATGCTCAACACGGGATCCTTCAGGAGGATATTGTTGCCCTGCCTCATAGTCTAGAAGTGTATCCGCAAGTGTTCCAAGATTGCAAACTCCAAGTAGACACTTGCTCGTGGTTCGTACGGAGAACTTTGAATCAAGGCATCGACGTACCCGTTTACGTGCCTGATAGCACGCAGTATATCGATCTCTTGCCGAGCATCTTTTTTTAGAACTTGCGAAGGTTTGGAGCGCTTTTTGACATATTCATTCCCATCCACATTGTTTCTGACAACGGTTATGCCGGCATTGAATGAGCCGCCCGCTGAAGGCCCAAGGCTTGATGATAGAGGCCGAACTGGTTGGAATTCCTCAACCAGAGGCCAGGGATTAACCTTTCCCCGACCAAAAGCATGCTAGGGTGTTAGGATCAACCAGATCTGAACTGTTCTTGGACCAAACTTGCTGTAGGGAATGAGGAGGCCGCACAGGAATAGGAGACGTTGACTGAGGTGACGTAAACGGGGTCACTCGCAGTGTTTCCTGAGAAGAGGGTTTGAAGCAAAATAGCAAAGGAAGAAGAAAGCGCAAGTTAAGAAGATATATGGTCCGGCGAACGTAGACTTTCTAGTCACTGTACTCGCCTTGGCAAGTTAATATTTACTTATCCTGAAGTCACAACCATAGGCGCATGATATGCAGCCCGATGTGGATTTCCAGGCACATGTGCGTGACTCAAGGGCTTGGTCGCACCTGTTAGAAATTCAGGTCCAACTTGTACGCTTCTCGAGCAAGACTTTGTCGCCTTGGAGTGAAACCTTTATCTCATAATTAAGAAGAACAATAGTGGAGAAAATACGAAAACCAGAGCTCCGCGAGAAAATAAAACCTGGCCCCACAAGGCCTTAGAGGACTGGGTCATTGATGCATTCCTGTCGATCCTTCTAAGGTCGATTCCCGTCCCTTATAAGGCACCACAGATGACCTACGCAGGCCAAGAGCCTTCTCAATGGTAAAGCTATACAACGCGAGTTGTGGTCAATGCCTCCATGTCGACGACATGCAGCTCTTTCGAGCTCTATGAGGTGTCCATGCCATTTGATTGAAATCCCGGATCCAGAAGTAGAACCGTTGCAAGCGTCTTCCCTTCTTCCAGACTTAGTATCAGTCAGACAGATGCCATCAACGTAGTCGGTCAAAGAGAGGACATGATGCTATGGTGAAAGAGGACAGGAGTGGTGGCGCTACACTGTTGCGCTAAGAATCTGCGCGCTAAACTTAAAGTAAGTACGACGGGATGTCCAGCTCGAAAAATCTAGCCCCCGTGATATTGACAACTTCACTTCTACCCCAATCTACAACCTCTTCATTTCCTCAACCTCTCTACAAATATCACGTTGCGAGTCACAGCTTCTTGCCTCTTTTCTTCAACTTCTCATTCCGGCGCGTTCGTGCTAGATCTCGGTGTTTAACGATTGAGTACAGTTCACCTTCCCGTTCACTTATCTTCTATGGCTTCTGTAAGTCTCCTCAGTCTTCTGAAGCTTCTGATATAATACGCAGATGTCTTCTCTGCCCTTTGGGCATCATATCTGCCTGAAGCATACGGCTGATCTTCCAAAATCTAGCCACACCCTCACAATTTCAATAACCAAGGATATCTCCCTAACGGCGCATCCGGAGCTCCAAGCGGCGGTAACCCAGGTGGTGTTACTTCAAACCTCCTACCTAACAATGGTCGTGTTGTCCAGGCAGGTGGTGTGCGGATTCTATGTGTGGCAGATGTCCGGGGTAGGGTACCTTTTCTGGCACCCAGACATGGACCAAGAGATCCTGGCTGACAACGCTCTCTACTATAGGTAACCTACGATCACTGAACGATCTTGCGAAGCAAGCTCGTGCAGACTGTATCATTCATACGGGAGATTTCGGTTTCTACGATGAAAGCTCCCTGGAGCGCATTGCGGACAAGTGAGCAAGGTGTGACGAGGCTATAGTAGAGGAAGCTGACGATGTCTGTCCAGAACATTGAAGCATGTTGCTCAGTACTCACCTCTACTCGCCGAGAATACCAAGCGGGTCATAGCTCAACATCCGCCACAAGGACCGAGCGTCAAACAACGCGTCCCTCCAGAACAACTACCGCTTTCAGAGCTGTCCATGTTCCTTGCGAAGCAATTCACTCTTGACATCCCTGTCTATACCGTCTGGGGAGCTTGTGAGGATGTCCGAGTTCTTGAGAAGTTCCGGTCTGGCGAATACAAGGTCGACAAACTGCACATAATAGATGAGGCAAACTCCAGGCTGCTGGACGTTGGCGGCGTGAAGCTTCGTCTGCTTGGTCTTGGTGGCGCGGTGGTAATGCACAAGCTGTTCGACAATGGTGAAGGCAGGACAACTATTGCTGGGGGGCAAGGCACCATGTGGACGACACTGTTGCAGATGGGAGAGCTGGTTGATACTGCAAACCGCGTCTACGATCCCACAGAGACTCGCGTCTTTGTGACTCATGCTTCGCCAGCTCGAGAAGGGCTGCTGAATCAGCTCTCGGTGACGCTTAAAGCCGATTTCTCCATCTCTGCAGGACTGCACTTCCGGTACGGTAGCTCGTACAACGAGTTCAGCGTCAATCCTACTCTGGATCATTATCGTGGTAAACTTGCAGCTTCGAAAGCCTCTTTCAACGATGTATGGGAGACCGTAAAGGGAGAGGTCGAGCCTGCTGTTGCTCAGAACGATGCGCAACAGACACTTCTCAGCAACGCTCTCGATATCGTGCAGAAGATGCCAACTGTCGCAAATGGAGGTAATCCTTTTGGAGGCCCCGTTGGCGCACCAGGAGCTGGTGGTCAAGTCGACGAAAGCGCTTTCAAGAACATGTGGAACTTCAATCTGGCCGATGCGGCGTTTGGATACCTCGTACTGGAGGTTGAAGGTGGTCGGATTGGGACAGAGATGAGGGCTCAGGGATTCAATTTTGCGCATCGTGGTGGTAAACATGGTGTGGTACAGCCCGTGCAAGCTTCTGGTACAAGCCCTGCAACAAGCTCTGCCGTCCAGGGTGGAAATAATGTGGGTGCTGCAGCACCAGCGGGACCAGCGCAAAATCGCGGTTCAGCTGCTCCATCTACACAATCCAGCCAACTTTTCAATCAGAATCAGCAGCCAGCTCAAGTACAGCAACCGCGTAGCCAGCCACCTCCTATGCAGCAGCAACAGCCTCCTCAGCAACAGGCAAAGCCTCCTGCTGGCCCTGCACGTACCGGTACTTCGCCAGCCCCTGCTGTGCCGAGCCAGGTCAAGCCATCAACGCCTCAGCCCACTGGCACTAACGTAAATCTCCCCGCCCCAGCTGCAACAGAAAAGTCTCTTCAGCCGCTGCAAACCAAAGAGACGCGCAATGGCACAGCTCCCAGTGAGAAGCCCGCTGCATCTCCAGCGAACAAGGCTTCTTCGCCTGTCGAGAGCAAACCAAGCACAGGGCTCTTTGTTATGAATATGGACAGCGAGGAAGCCATTCGGGATGTCTTTCCTGATGAGGATAAGGCAAAGATTCAGCGCATACAGAAACTTCATACCAACTTTGGTCGCAGCAACTTTGTGGTTCACTTCAATAACCACGAAGACACGAAAGCCGCTTTTGAGCGCCAGCCACCTGAGCACAAGAAGCCTACACCACAGGGTCAGCCACGCAAACCAAATATCAAGTTCTATGAAGAGCGCCACCCTCGCCAGCCGAGTCAAGGCGCCGGCGCGTGGCAAGGTAGCAATCGTGGCGGTGCCAATGCACCTCAGCGTGGCGGCTATCAGAGTGGTGCTAGTGACAGCGAAGGTAACAGAGGACGAGGTGGCTTCGGCGGTCGTGGCGGACGCGGCAGAGGAGGAGAACGAGGAGAACGAGGTGGGCGAGGTGGACGGGGAGGGCGAGGTAGCTTCAACAACAAACCTTCAGCTGGTGGCGACGAATCCTCACCTGGGCCTACAGCGTCAACACCTGCGGCGTCAACAGCAGCACCGGTTCAGTCAGGTGGAGAGTCTTGAGCGAATCATTGGGTCGGCGATGGGTCTTGACAAGGTTTCTCTGAAACACAAGATCGAGGGCCACTCTCTTCTGCTTCCCCCTTGCTTATAGAGCATGTCTAATCTTTGACCATCAAGCCTCTACTGCAGAAGCTAACAGCGTCTTCTTGTCTAATCATTTCTTTTGCAGGCGCGGAGATGCTAGACTTGTGCCGGCGATTGTGACTTTCCGCGATAACCGGGGTTCCTTCTACTGTATAAGCTTAAAATATCTGTGGTCATCTCATGTGACGATCAGAACGTTGAGCTAGCACTTGTGTATGTGCAAGATTTCTGTGTACTCTAGCTCAAAGGAAAAAAGTTGCCAATCAAGAGCCAGTATCGTAAGCTGTGGACTCAAACTTAAGGAGCCAATCAAAAGATCTTGAAGCATGGAGGCTCTCCCACCGTCGCGGCTGTGCCTTATTTCCCGAGATCTACGGTATGTAAGCGAAGCGTGATCACCAACACCAACACGGTTGACGTGTGCATCATCCTCTGACGCCACACCCAGCATCTACCAAGTATTCTGACGACGCTCTCGGTTTTGCTTCCAACATCGCCTCCGACCTGTCTGTTACAGCGAGCTCAAACATACTCCCGGTTAATATTATCTTTACAGTCAGCGACCATCGCAAGTGGCACCATCAAAACTGCGCCGGCGCAAGCGCCACACCTGAACGAAGCATCATTATCAAAACAAATACTAGTCCAGTTGAAACGATCTAGCCATTCTAACGTCAGTCTGACGAGCAGGGTTTGTGCTCGTGTGGAGTCGTCTGGCGTGTAGCTAGTGGCAAACGGCCCCGATGCGGCATCTGTTGTTACTGTGTGTTGCGCTCTTTATAAGTCTTGGAGTTGCAGATGATGAAGGGTGGACCCAGAAGCATGAGAAGGGGAGATGTGCTATAAGAGGGCAATGTGGGAAGAAATCATTCTTCGGTGGGGAGCTGCCATGTCCCGATAACGGTTTGGCCAAGGAGCCTGGCGATGATGTGCGGGAGAAGCTGGTGGGCATATGTGGTGAGAAATGGAATGAAGGGTCGATTTGCTGTGATGATAAGCAGGTCAGTAACAGAACAACCGATTGTCTACGATAGAGCTGACACTGAAGACAGCTTGATGCCTTGAGCAGCAATCTCAAACGCGCCGAATCCATCATCTCCTCATGTCCAGCCTGCAAGGAGAACTTCTTCAACCTATTCTGTACCTTCACATGCTCACCGGACCAATCGCTTTTCGTTAACGTTACGGCGATGCACCAAGCATCAAACAAGAAGATCATAGTCACTGAGCTGGACAACCTCTGGACTGACAAGTATGGAAGCGGATTCTACAATAGTTGTAAGGATGTCAAGTTTGGTGCCACAGGCGGGAAAGCTATGGACTTCATTGGGGGTGGCGCAGAAAATTACACCATGTTCTTGAAATTCTTGGGCGACACAAAACCTTTTGGGAGCCCTTTTCAGATCAATTTCCCAAGACCCAAGGGGAGGGAAAAGGACGGCATGAACGCCACAGGTACCACGCCGAAGCCATGTAACAGTACGGATGAGACATATCGTTGCGCATGCGTGGATTGCGCATCCTCTTGCCCCGAGCTGCCTCAAGTGACCGAACAGGAATACTGCCATATGGGCACACTCCCCTGTCTGTCATTTGCGGTCATTCTGATATATTTTGTTCTCCTGCTCTCCCTTGTCGCCGCAGTTTCTGGTCATGTCGCGTGGCAGAAGCATACACAGCGAAAGAGTGAGCGGCTGCAGCTATTACAAGACGCAGCGCCAAGCGATGACGAGGATGAAGGAGATGTCGTCCATAATGCTGGAATGTTAGATGGGCCGCAGAAGAATTACTACTTGAACACCGTCTTTGATGCTGCTTTTAGTAGGCTGGGCCGTGTGTGCGCCCGGTTTCCAGCGATCACAATAACCATCAGCGTCGTCCTTGTTGGTCTGTTGAGCTTAGGTTGGATCAATTTCGCCGTGGAGACGGACCCAGTACGCTTGTGGGTTAGCCCATCTTCCGCTGCGGCCGAAGAGAAAGCCTTTTTCGACTCGAAATTTGGACCCTTTTATCGCGCTGAGCAGGCTTTCTTGGTCAATGACACTCGTCCAACTGGACCCGGTCCAGTGCTGAGCTATGACACGCTCGACTGGTGGTTTGACGTTGAGAGCCGAGTCAACAGGTTAAAGTCACTTCGTGGAGGGGTTACCTTGAACGACGTCTGCTTCAAGCCCACCGGTACCGCTTGTGTAGTGCAGTCTTTGACGGGCTACTTCGGGACCTTTTCAAGTGTTGACCCTGGTACTTGGCAGAAGGACCTCCAGCACTGCACAGATCAATCAGGCAGTCAAGAATGTTTGCCAGACTTCCAACAGCCCCTTAAGAAGGAAATCATCCTAGGTGGTTGGGAAGAAACCGGAAATGTGCTCGACTCCAAGGCGCTAATCGTGACATGGGTCGTGAATAATCACGCAGAAGGCACGGAAGAGGAGGCACGAGCAATGGACTGGGAACGAAGTCTGAAAGGCCTCTTAAAGGCCGTGCAAGCTGAAGCTGAAGAACGGGGCCTACGACTCTCATTCTCAACGGAGATCAGTCTTGAAGAAGAGCTCAACAAGTCAACAAACACCGATGCGAAGATTGTCGTAATCAGCTACGTTATCATGTTCATCTACGCTTCAATAGCTCTGGGTTCCGCATCTTTGAGCTTTAAGTCGCTCGTGTACAATCCGGCGAATGCCCTTGTGCAGTCGAAGTTTACTCTGGGCGTCATCGGCATCGTCATCGTGCTAATGTCTGTATCGGCCTCTGTTGGCTTATTCTCTGCAGCTGGCATCAAAGTCACTTTGATCATTGCTGAAGTCATCCCCTTCCTTGTGTTGGCAGTAGGCGTGGACAACATTTTCCTCATCGTGCACGAGTTCGAGCGAGTTAATCTCAGTCACCCAGATGAGGACGTCAGTGAGCGGGTCGCCAAAGCCTTGGGACGGATGGGCCCGAGCGTTCTACTTTCCGCTTCTACAGAGACAGTCGCCTTTGCTCTTGGCGCCTTCGTCGGCATGCCAGCTGTCCGGAACTTTGCTGTTTATGCCGCAGGTGCTGTATTCATCAACGCTCTTCTGCAAGTAACCATGTTTGTTTCGGTGCTTGCACTGAATCAGCGGCGAGTGGAGAGTAGCCGAGCAGACTGTTTCCCCTGTATCACTGTCAGACAACGTGTTACTGCGAGTGCTAATGGTGGCGGACTGTATGGATCGGAAGACGAAGGTTCGCTACAAAGATTCATCCGTAAAACATATGCAACTGGGTTGTTGGGTCGCAAAGTCAAGGTGGTAGTAATCGTGGGTTTTCTTGGTCTCTTTACTGCAGGCCTTGCTTTGATTCCAGAGGTCGCTCTGGGCTTGGACCAACGGATTGCAATTCCACGCGATTCATATTTGATTCCTTACTTCAACGACCTCGACGCTTACTTCGACACCGGCCCTCCTGTATACTTTGTTACGCGCGAACTCAATGTCACAGAACGCAGGCACCAACAGGAGCTATGTGGGCGCTTCTCAACTTGCGACTCATTTTCTATGGCGAATGTACTGGAGCAAGAGGCCAAGAGATCAGAGGTTTCGTTCATCTCGGGATCAGCAGCCAGCTGGATAGATGATTACTTTGGATGGCTGAACCCGAGCAACGAGGATTGTTGCAAAGAGGGTGGCAAGGTTTGCTTCGAAGGCCGGAATCCACCCTGGAACTTCACTCTATATGGCATGCCGGAAGGCGAAGAATTCATCCACTACCTTGGAAAGTGGCTTGACTCACCAACGAATGAAGACTGTCCGCTTGGAGGCAAGGCACCTTATAGCAATGCGCTCGTCATCGACACGGACGGTATCACGATTGCCGCGAGTCACTTTCGTACGAGCCATGTCCCGCTCCGTAGTCAAAAAGCCTTTATTGACGCTTACGCCTCGGCTCGTCGCATTGCGAACAGCATAAGTAATAGTCAAGGTATCGACGTTTTCCCTTATTCTAAATTTTATATTTTCTTCGACCAGTACGCCACCATCGTGAACCTCACCGGCACACTGCTTGGCTCTGCTATTGCTCTCATCCTTGTTATCTCGTCCATTCTTCTGGGCTCCCTAGCCACTGGAGCTGTGGTCACCATGACAGTGACCATGATCGTTGTCGACGTGATCGGCGCTATGGCTATCGCTGGCGTCTCACTGAATGCTGTCTCTCTGGTGAACCTTGTTATCTGCGTTGGTATCGCCGTCGAGTTCTGTGCACATATTGCAAGGGCATTTATGTTCCCCAGCCGCAACGTGATGGAGAGGGCGAAAACCAAGTTCAGGGGCAGGGATGCAAGAGCTTGGACAGCACTTGTAAACGTGGGTGGCAGTGTTTTCAGTGGGATTACCATAACGAAGCTCTTGGGAGTTTTCGTTCTAGCATTCACACGGAGTAAGATTTTTGAGCTATACTATTTCAGGATTTGGTTAGCTTTGGTGGTCTTTGCGGCCACACATGCTCTGATATTCTTGCCGGTGGCATTGAGCTTTGTTGGCGGTGAAGGTAAGCTGTTCTCCTCATCATCAGGAGTATTTCATCGGTGATGGCATATTGATGATGAAGCAGGCTACGTTGATCCTGAATCAGACGGTGGTTTGGAGGAGGATCTGGCCGCTAGGAGATACCGAGCACTATTGCCGGATGACGACTACGACTCGGATGACTACTAGTGATGGAATCCTCAAACTCATCTATCAGATCTTCATCGGATGAGGGTGGGGTTGGTCTCTATTGTAGTTTAGATGCATTTCAAACGGTGTCGGCTTTGGGTTTAGTACCCTTATAAAATTGCTGCGACATCAGCCAAAATATACGCTTGCTGATTCCGGGGTCTCTATGTAGGTATCCATGATAATCTCGGACTTGGCTAAGTAAAGTAGCCCGATGTTCATGCGTCTGACTTCTTGGATGATAATCCAAGGCGAGGGTAAAGAAGTCGTGACACCACAAAACTAACTACGAAACAAAAGTGCGTACTATGCCCTCCAATAGCTTTCTTTCTACGAGCAATAGCCGCCATAATCATCACGATCAGATTTTAAGAGTCGGTAATTGTAAGAAGAACAGATTGTGGAATCCGAACACTGATATTGCACTTTCTGGGCGTGATTATTTTGGCTCAAAGTTTTTGCGGTGCCACGACTTCTTAAGGTCCCTTACCTCACCTCGGGCCATCGTTTATCCGACGTGAGCTCGAGGCACAACAAAAATTTTGATCCTAGTCTTCCTGCCCTGCTTCCCTCAGCGCATGTAAACACAACTACGTGGACGTGTCCTCACTATCGCATATGTCAGTCCACTAGGGATAAGGTCACGCTCTACGTGGCTAACAGCAGCGACGCATGATCATGGACCAACAGCAGTTCGTACAGCTCCTTGAGAGCGTCCTTCAGCGTAAGCCCGAAGCACAAAAATCATGGAGCCATGCTAATCTTAATCACAGCGGATACGGAACGCGTCAAGGCGGCTACCTCGACGCTGAGAAAGAGCTACTACACGTCTCCTGCCTCCCTTTCCCTCCTTCTCCAACTTCTCACCTCACATGACTCCCCACAGCTACGTCAGCTAGCAGCTGTTGAAGCGCGATCGTTGGTCTCAATCCACTGGAACTCTCTACCTGCTGATCAAAAGCCCCACACCCGAAACCAGCTTCTACAAGCCACACTGAATGAGCAGAACGCTCTGGTTCGCCATTCGTCGGCGCGCGTCATCTCCGCAATTGCCAAGATAGACCTTGCGGATGGTGACTGGGCGGATCTTCCTGGCTTTCTGCAACATGCAGCGACGAGTTCTGAGACACGAGAGCGGGAAGTGGGAGTCTACATCCTGTTCACACTCCTTGAGACGATGGGCGATGAATTCACTCCCAAATTCCACGAGCTTTTCGCCTTGTTTCGTAATACCATACACGATCCCGAGAGCCCGGAGGTAAGGGTCAACACATTGCTTGCATTGAGCAAGATGGCGTTGGTGCTTGACGCAGAAGAGGATACCGCGTCATTGCGCTCATTCCAAGATGCAGTCCCGAACATGGTCGCCGTGCTTAAGGAGGCTGTCGATGCAGGGGACGAAGACAGGACATTACAGGCCTTTGAGGTCTTTCAGACGCTACTGGGCTGCGACTCCCAGTTACTCTCACAGCACTTCAGGGATCTGGTACAATTCATGATCGATCTTGCCGCGCAGACGAAAATCGCGGACGACTCAAGAACGCAGGCACTAAGTTTTCTGATGCAATGTGTCAAGTATCGAAAACTGAAGATCCAAGGGATGAAGATCAGCGAGCAGCTTACCTTGAAGTCATTGCAGATTGTAACCGAGATCGGAGATGCTGCGGCGGACGAAGAAGATGTTACGCCTGCAAGGTCAGCTCTAGGACTGCTAGACTTATTGGCGGCGAATCTACCTCCGAGTCAAGTCATTGTACCCTTATTACACGCGCTAGGACCGTATGTCAACAACTCTGATCCAGAATATCGAAGAGCGGGCATATTAGCACTAGGTATGTGTGTCGAGGGTGCACCGGACTTCATAGCCACCCAGTTGAAGGACATCCTCTCTCTTGTTCTTAGGCTGCTTGATGACCGCGAGATCAAAGTGCGGCAAGCAGCACTGCATGGCGTTGCGAGATTAGCGGATGATTTGGCGGAGGATCTCGGTAAAGACCACGCAAAACTGATTCCTGCGTTGGTCAAGAATCTCGATATGGCGATGCAGAGCGTGACTGGCGACGAAAAGGATAGGAATCTCGACATTATCAAAGGCAGTTGCAATGCTATTGACTCCCTCATCGAAGGTCTGGAAACGAAGGACGTTGCGCAATACCTTCCCGAGTTGATTCCGAGACTAAGTCGCCTATTTGCTCATCCAGACTTCAAGGTCAAAGCTGGAGCGGTAGGAGCGGTAGGGTCTATTGCTGGGTCCGCTGAGCAGCCATTCTTGCCTTATTTCGAAGTAACGATGAATGCGCTATCGGAGTATGTAGCGATCAAGGACAGCGAAGAGGATCTCGATCTACGAGCTACAGTATGCGACGCCATGGGCAGTATGGCTGGGGCGGTGGGTCCAGAAGCCTTCAAGCCTTATGTACAACCTTTGATGCAAGCGAGTGAGGAAGGGCTTCGCCTTGGACATCCGAAACTACGAGAATCGAGTTATATCCTTTGGAGTACCATGGCGAAAGTGTACGAGCTTGACTTTCAGCCCTTCCTTGACGGAGTAGTAAAAGGGCTGTTTGAGAGTTTGCAGCAGGAAGAGACGGACTTAGAGGTTGAGCTGGGTGAGGAGGCACAGGACTTGGTTGGAACCGAGATTACGATCGCTGGCAGAAAGGTCAAGGTTTCTGCAGCAGAGGGCGATGGGAGAGCTACTCTGAAGAAGCTCGGGCAGGCGGCCGGATCTGCCGATGGCGAGGATGACAACGTTGCCGACGACGAAGACGACGATGATGCGTGGGATGAATTGACGACTGTCACTGCTGTTGCACTGGAGAAAGAGATCGCGGTTGAGGTTGTTGGAGATGTCATGACGCACACGCGGAAAGAGTACCTCCCATATTTCGAGAAGACGGTCGAGACAATCATGCCAATGGTCGCACACTCTTATGAGGGCGTGAGAAAGGCGGCAATCGGGACGCTCTTTAGAGCTTACGCAGCTCTTTGGGCCTTAGCCGAAGGAGGGGAAGCAGGGAAGATGGATAAATCGCAGCCCGGTTTGCCGCTCAAGGTTCAGCCTACAAATGAGATCACAAAGTTGGGTGATATGATAATGACAGCTACGCTGGCGGTGTGGCAAGAGGAAGAAGATCGGTATGTTCTCTTCTTCATCTGGTTGACAAGATACCGCGCTCTAAAAAGGGTTATTCTCCCCGATATGATGACACACATGTCGTTAATCCCAGCTCACTCAGATGCCATAAGGCGATTGATGAGAAAACGAATCTGTTTCTGATCTTTCAATATCTCCTTATACCATGGCCTTCAACCTAATTCTTCACTGAATCGCTACTAATTGGCCATCGTGCAGAGGCACAGTTACAGATATCAATCGCAATCTTGCCGCAACATTAAAGCTCTGCGGCCCGGCCCTGATCCACGAGACCTCTGTCCTTGAGCAAGTCACAACACTTGTCGTCATGATCATCACCAAGAAGCACCCTTGCCAACAAGATCTCGGTGACGACGATGATCTCGACGCCTTCGAGGAATCTTCAGAGTACGACTGGCTGGTAATAGATACTGCGTTAGATGTCATAATCGGCCTAAGTATAGCACTTGGCGAGACGTTCGGCCAGCTTTGGAAGGTCTTCGAGAAAACTCTCATGAAGTACGCCGGAAGCAGTGAAGCAATTGAGAGAAGTACAGCTGTCGGTACGATTGCGGAGTGCATCAAGAACATGGGCGATACAGTCACTCCCTACACATCGACGCTGCTGAAGCTCCTCCTACACCGTCTGAGTGACGAAGACCCAGAAACAAAGTCAAACGCGGCGTTTGCAATTGGGTTGCTTTGCGAGAATTCTAACAGCGATCAAGAGATACTGAAGGCGTACAAGACGATACTCGGAAAGCTGGAGCCCCTGTTGCACACGCAGGAGGCAAGACTCTTAGACAATGCAGCTGGGTGCGTCAGTCGGATGATCATGAAACATAAAGACCATTTGCCGGTCGAGGAGGTCCTACCAGCGCTTGTCGAGCTATTGCCCTTGAAGATGGATTACGAGGAGAATGAGCCGATCTTCACAATGATTGTTCAGCTTTGTGAGTTTCATCCCTGTTCAAAGAATATTTCACGGGACGTGTTCCTCATAATTGCTGAGTAGATCAATCGAACGATACTACGATGCGAGATTTGACGCAGCGACTTGTGCCTGTTCTAGCACAGGTGCTTAGCCCACCAGAGGAGCAGCTTACCGAAGAGGTTCGAGAACAGTTAATCGAGCTGGTGAAGTATCTACACAAACAGCAACCGGAGCTGATACAGGGTCATGAGGCTCTGATGTCGGCAGTCAGGGCATAGCTGCAGACGTACTGAAGCCCGGATTTACGAATCATGATTGCATATATGCTCACGACGGCATAAGTGCGTTGGAGGTTTAAACGCGGAGTTTGAAAAAACGATTAGCCGGTGATACCTTGAGATGACTGAAATGAGTGGGCATATGGTTCACGATAATGTAACTTTGCAAAGGTAGATCCAATTAGCGTAGCTAAAGATGCCAATGTAGGGCTTGCAAATCAGAAGCAGAGAGTGAGGCTCTGCGGCGGGTCTCAAGCCTCTACCACTATGCATTAGCGTGATCGCCAAGCCAGCATCGTCCCCACGATCCTTTGCAGAGGATTAACATTTTCCCGTATCATTCTCAACGTCCTATCATTAAATCTAGGCAAGTACGTTGCAATGACTGTACAATTGCACTTCGCGACAGCCATCAGTGTCACTATGCTAATGGGCATCATCGACCAGAATTTGTGTGTGGACTCTGTACAACTCAGACATAGATAATTGATACCAGGAGCGCTGTTTCCTCTGCTCGGAGGGAAAGACATCGAACGTTTCCAAGTTGCTCTCGGATACTCAATTCGGCAGCCATGACCACGAAAACTTTTTCGCGACAACGTGATGGCTTTCTCATATCTAGCGACCGCTCTCTTCTCTCCATATCTGCTATCTCCGAAGCTTTCGCCAGCGACGCCATGTATTGGTGCAAGCCTATGAAGCGGGAGAGCCTCCGGCTATGCCTCGACAACTCTTTCTGTCTCGGACTCTACATCGATCGATCTGCATCCCACCCCCCAGCTTTAGCCACACCTCCAGCGTCCGAACAAATTGGTTTGCTGAGGATGATAACCGACTACACTACTTTTGCGTACTTGACTGATGTCTATGTATTGTCTGACTATCAAGGGAAAGGGTTGGGGAGGTGGTTAATTGAGTGTACGGATGAGTTGTTGGGAGAGATGGGTGATTTACGGAGGGCGATGCTTATTACTGGAGAAGGAAAGGGCGAGGAGTTCTATGAGAAGGAGCTAGGTTTCAAGAGGATCGAGCAGGGAAGGGGTGGACTGTGTGTGATGCATCGACTGGGAGAAGGCGCGGTGGAGAGGTTAAGGTGAAGATGTTCGTGGACTAGTGGTGCGCGATATTGCTGGGTAGAACTTTAGGATAAGGGTTGACATGGCCGGGTGAGAGATGTGCTCGACGAAGTGCGAGACAGCCAATTCGCAACAAATTTCGCTCATAGTCCGTAAGCCTGGGCTTCATCTATTGTATTTTATTACGACTTTGGCAATCTGTCTCAATGCTCCTCTGTTCATCTACTTGTCTACGTACCTTATACCAGGTTTTGCGACTTCTTCCCTGGAATGAATCCGAAGCCTTTACTTCCATTGTTTTGCGGAGGCGACTCCCTATTGGCTGGCTCTTAGGAAGCGCGATCCACCGTCCAAGCTCCCCTCGTGCCTGCCTCCCTCTGCATCCACAAGGCGGCCATGTCTACAGCCCCTGAGCACGCGCCTACCATTTCTACCCCGCGCAACGTCTTCGAACGGAAGCCCGGTAATCAGCAGCTGAGGCCCTCCGGCCCCATCACTGAATGGCAGCCTCCTCAGGAGCTGCAGCAGCAACTGGAGCCCTCCGTGCCAGTACAGAATGAGACCATGATGCCCTATTTTTGGCCTAAACGCTGTTACAGGAAGCCGATTTGGGGTTGATTTGATGAGCCGGAGGCAGATCATGTGATTGTAACATTGGAAGAGAGAGGAAGATAAGTCGAGGTTGGAGAAGATACGTAGGTGGTGTAAGGGGATGCTGAGGAGTTATGCTTCTGTTAGAATTGCCTTCGAGGGAGCTCTCAGGGGTTCGAGGTGGGAGAGAGAGGGCGAAGCTTACGGAAAGAATGATATCGTAACTATTTGGCGCCAGGTCCTCCGTCGGATCTTGAGATTGACTGAAAATCACCTCAGTCCCATGTTGTAGACGACGAACCAATGCGTTCTATGAAGATCCTTGAAGCGAAGGAGTACTCCTGATGCAGCCGTTACGATTACCAGCACTTCAAGGTCTGCCCAAGGCGCAGTCGCTGAACAAATGACGGAGGTTTGGGAGCGCTTCCCATCAACTCACCAATAGTGGCGAGAAGGCAGGGTCACAACAAGGTATGCGTGGTCTGACAGCAAGTTATCTATGTTGCCCCTTGTATCATGACGCGTGAAAATTGTCATTAATTGATGACGATTAGGGTTGCACCGAGCAAAGGAAACGCCACTGTTGTCCAGAGTCTAGCATCACTGTATAGTGACGAACCACCGCCATCACATCACAGGGCTCCTTGGCATCCCAAGAATCTAGCAACAACAGTGAGATTGAACCGGCCTTGGAAGCTAGAGCACGCTTTCAACACGTAAGCCACCATTGTCATCCTATCATACATAGTCATCACATACTGACCGTATCACAGCGGGAACGTCCGCAACGGCGTCCTTTGTTTTCCAGACATTATGTCAGAGTGGCAAGAGAGGAATCGGAATTGGCTTAAGAGGTCCCTCCGGTTCTATTGTGATCTCAGATGAAAAGGGTACTTGATGCTCTCGAAAGGATTATGGATAGATCGTATTACTGGCGTGAACCATTTCCGTCAAAACGCACAACAGAAAAGACACTCGTATTACATTCTCATGTTATGGATGGCGATCGCATCTTGCTGCTTGCAATAGTAGAGAGCCGCAATCTTGTAGTACGGGAAGTCGGTACTGCAGATCAGCCACTAGGATTATTTCTGACTAGCCGACCGAATAAAGTAAGGCGGCCACGCTTGATGCGAAGGCATCACTTTCTAACACTATACGGCATACCTTCAGAACCATATGATGGGAGAAGAGCATCATCGAGACAATGCTCCCGGATTATGTTTTGATACCGTCACTGACTCATCAGCTAGCTGATATTGAAGCGACCCAGACAGAGCTTATCAAGTCACCCATATCAATGGAGGAATCGGAGACAGATTAAACCGAATCATCTCCAGAGTCCTGCCATCTGTCCGCATAGCCAGAACCTCTTGAATCATGCAACATGGTCGTTCAGCGGTAAGACAAGCAACGCGTGTCGGCGCGCCTGACTGAGAATGTATATCATTACTTCCTCCGACTTTTCTGCCGACAGCCCCACTTTTGGTTACGGGATTTCAAGGAATATCCAAGTGATCAGGATGCGCGAAAGCCATTTCTCACTACGGTGGAAAATCGCCTAGAGAGGAATGGACGTCTCCGAAGATTACTTTGGCAGCTTGAGAGGCGTCGCTTGCCAGCCTATAGTCCAACAACTCCGGCTTGGATAGTAGTTGGGACGACTGGCAAGGTTCCTCTTGTCTGCTTTCTTGAGTAATGAAGATCTTACGAGATACGGAGTTTACTGCACTCCAGATTGTTGCGTGCCCGCTAAAGATGACGCGGTCAGGCTCTTGCTAGCTTGTGGTTTCGACGGCTGCCGTCTGCGAAGGCGGCTCCATACTCGGTCAGAAACTCCCTGAAACGAATACCGCTGTCGGCCTTTGCTAGGATAATGGTCATGCGGAGGTGACCAGTCTGTTGCTCAAGCCAGGCCTCACTTGCTGATTAGCGTCGTAAGTCTGACATTGGGCAGCTCAGCTCAGGGCTTGGGCTACCGATGTCGATAGAAGATAATCCAAGGATCGCATTCACGGTCGCGCGAGGGTGTCACATTCGAAGCAGTGCATAAATGATTGATTTGGATTTAAAATTTGTGATAAAGCTAACAGATCCCGGATTACGCCTCCGGTATAGAGATGATGAAATCAAAGCGGCACATCTAATTATCAAGGACCATTAAAGCGCCAAGGGCGCCAACAGCGTGTTGAATCGATAGTACAGCACCCAGGACAACCAGGCCCACCTCCAGATGCGTCGACGTGGGCAGAGATGGACCAATTGCTCTAATATTGACTATTTGCTTGGTCACGTCAGCTTTCTTTTCTCTTCCGTTGATCTCCAATCTTGCAGTCTCTTCCTCTGAGCAGCTCTGGCAGCAATCTCGACAAGGGAATTACCTGAAGAGTTATACAAAAGTTTCGTACCGCTAGCTGTCTATCTTCGTTCCTATTTTGCTACCTCTTTCTTGTCCTTTTGTGTCCAGAACCTTGGTCATTCCCAGAAGATTCCTGGCCATTACCCCTGAGCGATCGATGCCAGCACTATGCGATCCAGCAAGGGCTGCTTCAGAAGGATGAAGGTAGTACACATGTACTGCGAGAGGATCATAGCCTTGTTGCACCCGAGCCAGATTCCCCGGGGTGATGGCGTCACGAGGTTGTTGTTGGGGAGTACTGTTGGTAAGAGGCGATTAGTGAGAGGCTTTGGAACACGTCTTTGAGGTGTTAGAGCTTACCTCATTGCTTAGGCCTATGGCAGAGATCTCGGACGCAGTGAGAGACTCGCGGAGATGGATAGGAGGAGCATAGTGAGAGCCAGGAGAACGAGGACCCAGAGGAAGCCACATCTATATACGGCTCGCAAGGCGACTAACGGAGGTGGCGATGAGCCCCAACACTGTCGGGGTGGAATACATGCCTTCTGTTACACACAACGTGATCATGCTATACAGTCAAGTCCCATGCAATGGGAATAATTGGAACGTGACACTAAGCGAGCGAGGTGTGATTGGCTCGGCTAGCAGTGACAACTGATAGCCGCAAGCTGAAGTGTGCATCCCCATCCTCTACTACTTTGTTGTCAAGTCAATCGACCCAAGCCAGTCGTCTTAAGCCACTACCGGCCACGATTAGGGTTCCACCATCTGCCTTGCGAGCCTTCCTACGTATACACGCTTGTTTGCTGATAATGGCCACCAGATCTGTTGATCTCGTTCTCGGTATTCGCGGAATCGGAGCGTCGGTCTTTGACATTACGAAGGGCGCAGTACTCAATCTCCGGGCGAGCAACGAGTTGCGGTATAGAGATACAGGCGGAGGTATTTGCTGCATCGCTATAAATTACGGCAATGAGTTTGAGAATTCATTACTCAGTGAATAGCTTGACAATCCTGTTACATACCTGGATGTCTTTCCCCTCTGAAACTTGTGGTGTTGTTTGATGGCGCGCCTATTGCAACGCTAATCCCTATTGGATTATTCGTTAGTTAGGCCGAGGCGAGGGCAAGAATTCGTGATACCGCAAACGCCAAAATTCTCGGGCCCGGTTGTCAAACATGTGGGGTGCCATAAAGAGCCGCAATATCAGAGCTTGGTCACCCATCATTAAGGGAGGCAATAGGGTCGCCCCACATATCACTCTGCCGCCCTGTGGCGAGGTGCGCGAGTCGCGCGTCAGCCAGATACTGTACACATCAAGTTTCTTGGTGTTGTTTTCTATCGCAATTGAGCAGCCGCAGCAACTGACGGAATTGCAATCAGTTTTTCAGTTATATTCAACGCAATATTATGAGGTAAGGAACATCCCATTGCTAAGCACTTTACTAACGCTATTACTAGGTCCAGAATACCGCTCCTCACTGTTGCCACTGTCGTTTCTACCTTGCTGTTACTGTTGTTCTCTCTGTCTTGCCGTCGCTGCTGTTCTCCCTGCCTCAGTGCGGCTGCTGCATTCTGTCCTGTCTTCACTCTTTCGTACTTGCTGCTCTCAATGCTGTCTGAACAGAGTCTCTTGATGGTCTTTTGCCTTGTCAGCATTGAATTGTTGTCAGTCACCATTGAGAACTTGTTATAGACAAGTTCTAAGGTGGAGGTGCAAACTTGCGCTGTCTGCCGATTGTGCTGAGAGCCTGCATGTGTCTGAACGTGGTCTAGTATGTTGGTGGCAGCAGTGACAACTCAGGGATGATACTTGATTCTGAGTCCAGATTTGGTGTATTATCCACTTAATTGCTACCTGATTCAACGCACCTCTCCTGATGAACATACTCAATCAATTCATTAAGACTTTCAGAATTCAGAGTGAATTTGACCGTAGAAGGGAATATAACGCGAGAATTGTTGATATTATCAGTATAAATTACTGGTAAACCATCTACAGCCGCGGTGCAGCTATCCCTCGCCAGCTGGGGCGGCCGAATTACATGCGGGCCGGCCCTGTTGACTCCCATCATTGAAAGCTTTAAGGGTCATGGCTTCCTCTATGAGTACATCACAAATGGGCACCACCACCAACTCACCATATCATGTCAACAAGACGTATGATTGTGAAATCTCTCAAAGATCATGTGCTTGTGAATGCTCAATTACGCGTCCAACCATCTTTGCAGCATTCAGAACAGCTGCCGTTACTCATTGTTGTTGTCGTTACTAAGGTAGGTACCATTCTACTGGCCAGCATAAAGTAACAGACTAAAAAAGACGACGGAAACGGCGGGGAATTCTGTTATCCGCCACGTGCCCCGATCTTTAGAAGGTGGGATCTTACGCTTGACCTGCGTCTCCCGAGACCGCGGTTGTGGAAAGCGTCTGATAGCAGAACCAGTGAGCTGCTACTAATGTCTGCCATAAGCAGCAGCCATAGGACGATCGATAAGTTCGATTGATTTAGGGTTAGTGTATCTGCAAGGATACAATAGGGGTTGGGAGAGCTGACGCAAGACAGGTGGAGCGCTACCTTAAGCTTCAGGGCCGGTTCGAGAAGCGGAACTAGGCGCAGAAATGAGGCTGACAATAATGTTTATTTCGACATCATATTCGAT